>SWCD01004670.1_pt1 | contig 186457 bp, 133 predicted proteins | sample 4693011 | NCBI WGS metagenome assembly SWCD01 (sample SAMN10267278, study PRJNA491770) | bioreactor metagenome | isolation source: DHS bioreactor inoculated with marine | place: Japan: Omine Ridge, Nankai Trough
ACTACTTCCCTGACTGTACTATTATGATTATATTGTGTGGCAATTAAATCATAATAGAGGTATACATACAACAAATGATATAGTACAAAGAGCTTATTCTGTAAATAGGGGATAACACTAATTTATTAAATTAAGAATACTAATATATAGAACTCTCAAAATATGCCTGAATTCTATTAAATCAGAAGGAGCAGGATACGGGTAAGTGTAGAGAACTGCTCCTTCCGGGGGAGGTATTTTAAATACTCATTTTATTGTATTTAAAAACCCACTTGTATAATGTTTTATATAATCAAATATTATTAAAATAAATGATAAGAATTACATCATTTTCCACAATCAGGTATAACACCACCTTTAAATATATAATTTACCAATGTAACCAAATCTGAGATTAGAATACCACTATCACAATCAACCTGTCCTGTTGCTAGTAAATCCGGGGCATCACCACCCTTAAATATATAATTAACTAAAAATACTAAATCATTAATGAGAACATTTTTATCGCAATTGACATCACCACGTATATAAAAAACACCAGCAAATGTTGATGTTGACCATCTGTAAAATCCCAGAGTATTTTCTGCTTTTACTTTCCAATAAATTGGATCACAGTATATTAAATCTTCTATTGAAACGTTTAATTGAGAGACTTCTTCAACTACATCAGAAAATATTTCCTCTCCTGGCAAGAAGTATTCTTCAGTTCCAAAATATAATGTGTACCATGTAGTATCATCTGGCAAAACACTAACTGATGTTTCCCAGTCAAACAGAATATCATTAACTTCCCAAACCTCATTTTCAGAATTATCTATAGGTGACAAAAGATCAAATTCACCAGGATCTGCTTCAAATGAAAGACTAAAAGTACCTGGCCATGGAGTTGAGTTAGTCTCAGTACCATATATGATGCCATAACTTTTTACACGCCAATACCATTGTCCAGATCCCAAATCATCTGTATTGACAACATAGAAGGTGTCAGGCAAACCATAAAAACTTGTAGTAGCCCCTAGCTCAAAGGTTGGAGATGAACTGTACTCAAAATCATAATTAATTGTTTCCCCTATATATCCAATTGTTGACTCATTCCAATAGAAAGTAATCTCATCTGAAGGGATAGCTATAAGGTTTTGTCCTTCAGTAGGATATAGGAGATTAAACTCAGATGGATTAGATAATGGATCCAGATAAAAAGATCGTCCAAAGGGAGTTGATTCACGTTCAAATCCGTTAATGTCACCAGTCGCTGTGACCCTCCACCAATATTCATTATCAAAAGTTAAATCGTTAGCTTGAATCGTGTAATTAGATACTGTAAGCCCTGTAAAAGTCATCGTTGAATCTGGTAAATAGTTACTAGTTGAGCTAATTTCAAAAGTATACTCAACATTTTCAGCAGGATATACAGAAAAGGTTTCCTCCCAAGCAAATGATATAATTGCCCCTGGTACTGAAGAAATATTTATACCATCTTCTGGAGTAATCAGATTAAATGGCTCAGGTTGATAATTTACAAAAGCTACGGATCCTTCTGATGTTGAAGGAATAGTATCATTTATTACATCTGTCATTACATATTTCAGGATCGACAGATCAATTAATCCTGTATCTTTTGCTATCAAATTAACCGATGCAACGGTACCTGGTCCATCAACAACCGCCCATGGACCCATTAATAGCGCTTCAAGCCTTAAAATGGTAGTACCTAATGAAGTATCAAAATATATGAAATAGTTAAATTGTTTTACATGTCCTGAAGTATCAAAAAGTGGTCCCAGAACTGGTTCCGAGACGGTATCAACCATTGAAGTGTCAAAATTAATAAAGACCTGGAAAAGACGTAAGCTATCAGTCTCATCGTCAACGTTTAAATCCAGGCCAAATTCTGTCCCAATTCCAGTAGTAATGAAAACCGAATCGGGATCAAGATAAATCTTTGCTGCATTAGCATGTGGTATTATTAACAAAACCACCATGCATGTAGCAATGAAGACGAGGTATGACAATTTGTGCTTCACCATCTAATTCTCCTTGTTTTACATTTGTTGTAGTTCTGTTAAGAAGGAGTTTGATTTGAAGAAGAGGGATTATAATCCCTCTTCTCCGTCATACCTCCTCAAGCAAAAACTACTTGAGCAGTATCATCTTCTTATAGGCACTTACATCACCATAAGCAGCCTTATAGAAATAAACACCTGAACCATTACTAGATGCATCCCAGACGATTTTTACTTCGCCAGCATCTGAGAATCCGTTAAACTCTTCAACTAATTGACCTGTCACATTGTAAATACTCAGTCTGTATTCACCCTGTTTAGGTAAGAACATTGAAATAGTTGTTGTCGGGTTAAATGGATTCGGGTAATTCTGTTTCAGAACAAAGGATTCAGGAATAAGTCCAGTCTTTGAAACTGTATTGACTGTTACACTGATATCTTTGTTTTCCATATCACGAACATTAATATCTAGTTCCTCAAAATCTATAACAGTGTTATTCTTGGCTCTGATTGTTACCTGGGCAATTTCACTGCCCGAGAAACGATCAGCTAGAACCATACCTGTTAGATCAAGATTAGAAGATTTTTTATCATGATAGAAGAATGATCTGACATCCTGATGGATATCTCCTATTTTAACATTTACAACTTCAATCATATCATTGTCATAATCAAAGACAAGATGATATGCGAAGATGCTATTAGCATTACTAACTGTGATCGGGAAAGTATAAGAGGTATTCATTGCAAGTCGATCCGGCAGTTCAATATTGATTTCCACTGGTTCTGGGATACCAATTTTTGCTGCAGGAATAACTCCACCATGATCACCATGGAAGAGGAAGTTTTGGCCGAATACTGTTAGGTCAGGATACCCAATTACCTGATCAGGAATAGGTATACCCCAGTATTCACCGTTATCAGTCGGACCAATATCGCAGAATGCTGCACCTCTATCAACCCATAGCGGAACATCGGTATCCTCTAGTCCATAACAGACTGAGAAGTCACCCCAATCTTCGACGAATTCAACTACACCATCAAAGTCAAGATCACCAGCAAAGTAGTTAACAGCTGAACAGGATTCGTAAGTAGCTGGATCAAAGTTACCAGCAGAATCAACAGTCCAGATTGAGAATGAGAACATGGTATGCAATGACGGATGTGTGAAAGTACATGATGTTCCAAAGATCTGAGCCAGCGCTGGATCAGCCTCTGCACCACCAAATCCTGCATGAATGTCCGGGAACACAGGAGCTCCCGATTCAAATTCAGGATATTCTTCTGAATAAGTATAGCGTAAGAAATAGAAATAATCCGAAGCAGATGCTGCACCCCAGGTAAGATCAACACTACCTGCAGGCATTCCTTCTGGAGCTACAACAGGAGTTGTTATAGGTGCGGTATCAAGAGTTATAGTGGCAGTATATGGACCACCATAGTTACCAGCATTATCCCAGAAGTAGTATGTCACTGTCTTGAGACCATCCCCTGAGGTCAAAGTCCAAGGTGTATACGTGCCAGCAGCGAGAACTCTATCATAAGTGGCAGCGTCGTTACTGAAGAACATTGAATCTACATCATCATCATAAGTAATATCTATGATATCGATTATTTCATCATTAGTGTAACCATCAGCAGCCCACGGATTCGATGTTTGCTTTAGAGTTACAGTACCAGCACTCGGAGGAGTGATATCTACATGGATAGTAGCTGATTCAATAAGACTCAAACGACCAGAATAGTCTTCAACCTGGACATATAAAGTCATATCGCCTTCACCTGAGAAAGTGAATGCATCAACATAAAAAGTTCCAGCATAGGAAACCTGAACAGCACCAGCCATACCGGCATCTTCTGACAAATAAACATATTTGGCAGATGCTTCAACCAAAGTAAAGCCAACATCAACCTCATCATCAGTGGCAAAGGCAACACCACCATTGATTTCAACAGCAGTAAGAACAGGATCGACAAAGTCAAAAGCAACTCTGCCATCAACTTCAGCAACTAAGTCTCTACCTGCACAGTCATAAGCCTGAGCATACAGATAAACCCATGCATTCTGGGTTACAGTTGGTCCAAAGTCATATGTATGAGATCCAGTATAATCTTCAGTTACAGTGTAAACGCCTGTAACTTCACCCATAGCAATCTGGGTGATATCTGCTGAAGGAGTGACAAAATCAACCGATACTTCAGAAACCTGAGACCAGGTGGATGGTCCACCATTAAGCTCCAGATCAGCAGCAGTCGGATCAACTAAATCAAGGAAGATTTCAGTTGATGCTTCAGCACTCAAGTTACCAACATCATCCTTAAGGACACCATAGACTGTCTTTAAGCCTTCAGTATTCACAAGGTTCCAGTTCACGGAATCCGGATAAGTAGCAAGATCAAAGAATGTATAAGGACCACCCTGAGTGTTACTGAGCCCAACAAATTCGAGATCAGTATCATCGTAAGTATATTCAATCCTTACTTTCTTGTGATTAGTGCAATTTACAGTTGAACGATCAAAAGCTCCAAATGAAGTGAAGCTACTAACTGCACTATCAAGCTCTATAGTAGTACTTGTCCAACTATAGTTACCAGCACGATCGCGAGCGAAGAAATAAATAGTCTTCACTTCATCACCAGCACTCAATTCAAATGGAATCGGGCGCACTGGAGGAGCCATCGGTAACCATGCTGAACCGCAGGCTGTATCCCATGTTTCTGAAACGAGGTACTCGATAGTACCAGTCGCAGCATCAAAGTTACAATCAGCAAATACATCTCTGGTTGCTGTTTTAGTAACACCAGGATAAGAATCACCACTATTATCAGATGCCCATCCAAGGGTAGGAGTGACACTAGTCTGATCAAGGAATATAGTCGTGTTCTGATGTGCTCCACGATTGTTAAACTCATCATATAAACGAGCATAATGACTCTTGAGTCCATCACCAGCAGGTGATATGTCAAATGTAGTTGTTGTAGCATAATCTAATAAAACAGTTGACCAACTACCAGTACTCCAGAATTCAACTTCATCTGCTGTACCGTCATCTACAAAAGTAACATTGTTTGTTATATTATTGGTATATCCAGCTGTGATAGGACATGTTGGGTCTACCATTGACCATGAAGTGAGAACTGGACCTGTGTGGTCAACCTCGAAAGGAATCATCACAGAGTCACGATTATCAGCCATGTCACGAACCAGAACTGTCAGGGTATGGGTCCCTTCACCAACATCACCAGTGTAATCTAGATAGTAAGTTGGGAATGTAAAGTTATCGGCACCAATACCGGTTGCCAGCAAATGCCAAGTTGAACCATCAGCGTTCCACCAAAGGTCTTTCAGCATGTACTGGTCCAATGCTGAACCATCAATATGAAGTTCAATTGGTAAATCCGGAGAAAAAACATTAGGTGATCCATCCGAGTAAATATCATCACGTACAGGATTATTAGTTGTGACGGATATACTCGGGAAGGTATTATCCTCAAGAGTTAGATCAAGAGGAGTATTAGTAGTGATTATTGGATTGTTATCAACATCATCGTAGGTTGAGCTAATAGTTATTGATGTATTACCAATTCCAACAACCTGGAACTGACCAAACGCCAGTTCATGATCACCAACACCAGGACTGACATAATCCACAGCAGCAAATACTAGCTGCCCCGGAGTATCGTCATCAATGGTTCCATAGAATGCAGAATCACCGAAGAAATCGTAATTATAGTCACCTGAGATATATAATAATACCGCAGGATCATATGTTACAGAAAAGTTATATGCGGCCAAAGGAGTGAATCCAGCATCACAAGGGGGGACTGACCAGTCAACTGTGAAATCAACGAAATCAAAGACTTCGTAGGTTCCAACACCACCATCATTAACACTGTTATCAGCCTTAACTGGTTGATTATCAACTGAACCAGCGGTGCCATCTAAGGCATATGTAGTTCCAGCGAGACCCTCATAATAGTTCCATTTCCAAAGATTGGATGTGGAAGGAGCCATTAAGTCAACACCATCTGATCCCTGGAGACCGAGGTGCCCATAGAGGCAGTTCCATCGCACTCTAATCGTGCCGCTACCAAGGGCGCCACCGAGGTCGTCTACAGATATACCGAAGTCGTTACCACCGGCCAAGGGTGCTGCGCCAGTGCCATCACCATTGTTATAAACAGTATTGGAGTCAATATTACCGTTACCAGCTAATGCAATGCCACCAAAAATGCTCATTGGTAAGGTACCAGTGGCACAGTCATGAACTGTGTTACCAGTAACATTAGCATTCATTTGGAATGTCACTTCAATACCATTGCTCCAACAATTGGACACAACACAATTCGAAACTACGGAGCCGAAGTTGTGTGTACCAGCGGCCGCGAGTCCCGGATTGGTACACATCACGGCTATACCGGAGAGCCCACAGGAGTCAACCGTACAATCGTCGATTGTACCGTCGGTGGAGTTGTGATAATAAATGCCGATGCCAGTCATGTTTGTGACAACAACATTTGGTCCAATAGTAACATCATCAGACGGGCCAGCATTGTCTTCTACCAGAATACCATTGCTGCCACCGTTTGTGATGGTTAAGTCGTACATATTGGCATTGTTGATCTGACGACCATGGATAGCCATTGAGCAGCTATCGAATGCCAAGTCATAAAGATCAAACACCTGAGCAGGAATAGCAGGTACGGGATGAACTTTGAAGCCAAGAGCATAACCAGTCATAGTAAATCCCGATACAGTCAGATCTGCACAGGCTGAAGCATCGAGAAAAGTACCTGTTTGGAATACTGGATCTGAGAAGAAAACTCCAGTTTCCACAGCGATAATTTCATCGACATTGGCCGGAACTGCAAGTCCGACATCAGTATATGCACCTGCATAGATTTCGATTTGGTGCGGACCAGCACCAGATATACTTGCAGTATAAAGCGCTGTATCAAGGTTTTCGTAGTACAATGATGGATCACCATCATCATCTACTTTAAATACATTTGCCGATGTTATTCCTGCAAACAGGAATAACATTAACAGCATCATAAAAAATTGTTTAGCAATATGATTTTGCATATTGTAATTTCCTTTTTGGTTAAAAAATTCTCATAAAAAATTTGAACTACTCGTTATGAGATTTGTTAGTAAGAAAGTAGTATTTCTTATATCTCTACCTCCATTTTGTGCAGAGCTGAGATATTAATGCCGATATATAAAAATATTGACATAAATAGATAAACATGAGTATTTTATCTAGTGACGGGCGAGGAGATCTTGATGTAGTTTTTAATAAACTGCGTTTTGGAAAGGTCTTCTTCGCCTTTTGATTATTAGTCAAAAGAAGTCTTTTCTCATACTGCGTTAACATTTTTGTTTCACCTAATTTTCGTCAAAAGTTCATATCCCACAACAGAATTAGAACTGCAATCACTTGAAAGAATAATAAACATCGGTCTTTAAGTTCTAATAACGTCCCCACTGAATCATAGGCACCACCTCCTTTTGATTATTAATGCGATTCAAATACACCCCTCATCTTTAATAAGCAAGGGTCCTCCTCTATATGTATTGTTAGCAACCAGCTCTTTAGTTAGACCAAAAGAGCCATTATCACATTCTTCTCATAAGCTCGCTCTGTTTTCATCTACGTTGTGACAAAACAAAACTACTTTATAATTCTGAAATGAGCAATAGGGATAACCCCCCATTTACATAACGATAACACCTGATTGATGAGAAGAATGTGAGGGATAAACGTGGATATATTTGAACAAATTAAAGTCTAATGATAAATTACTTATGAATTTTGTAAAATTTATGAAAATATTATAACAGATCTTCTTTGGCTGCCAAATATATTAATTGAGCTAATGAATTGCAGGAGAGTTTTTTCATCAATTTTGAACGATGATGTTCCACGGTTTTGTAGCTTATATTTAATTTATTTGCAATTTCTTTACCACTATTTCCTTCAACAATAAGTTGAAAGACTTCTTTCTCTCTTCCAGTTAATGTATCCATAGGAGAATAAATATTTCCATCCTTCATAATCCCAACATAGTCCTGAATTACAAGCTGATTAATCTTTTCACTCAAATATCTTTTTCCTGATAAGACAATCTCAATAGCCTTGTATAATTCGGTAACATCTATATCTTTAAGGAGATATCCATGGACACCAAGGGTTAGAGCATTACATATATAACTACTTTTATCAAACATAGAGATCATTATGATTTTGCAGTTTGGCAGTAATTTTTTTATGGGTGTGATAGTATTTATACCATTCAACTCAGGCATAGATATATCCAGGAAAATGATATCCGGTTTTTTTGTGGTTAGATCCTGAAGAGCTTCTCTACCATTAGTGGCTTCCCCAATCACTTCAAATCTATCATCCAATGCAATAAGTCCACTTAGACCTTCTCTAAAGAGATTGTGGTCGTCAATTAAATAAAATCTTACTTTTTCCATCTTTTATCACCTTATGTTGGTACAGTTATTATGAAGGCTGTACCTTTACCTGGTTCAGAATTAAGATCTATCTTACCATTAATAAAATCGATCCTTTCTGTGATGTTAAGTAAGCCAAATCTCATTATTTTTTTATCACTATCAGATAGATTATTTATATCAAATCCTATACCATCATCCGAAATATTAAGAATGAGATTATTATTATCATTGGAAAGTGATATGCTTATTTTATTAGCTTTAGAGTGTTTTTTTATATTGAAAATTATTTCCTGAAAACATCTAAAAAGATTTATCTTAATATTCCATTTATTTATTTTAATATCCTTAGAATAATTGAATTCAATATTAAACTCATTTTTATATTGTTTTAAATAAAATTTTGCAGCTTCAATAAATCCAAAATTCTCTAACAAAATAGGACGGATATCATTGGCTAAATTTCTTAAAGCTGAGGACACAATTGAAATATTCTGGGATATTTCTTCTAATGCTTTATTGTTCTTGTGATTATTGTTTATGATTTCTTGTTCTAATTGCATTTTAGTTACTCCAAGTTTTTGTGATATATTATCATGCAATTCCTGAACCAGAATTTTACGGTCATTTTCTTGAATTTCTACAATTCTATTTGTTACTTCTTCCAAATGGTTATAGGCCGATTCCTTTTCTAACGCAACTTCAAGGGTACGAGAAATACTGTCTAGTAAGTCTACTTCTTCACTAAGAAATGAAGTGTTAGATTCTTTCCTGATAAAGACATTTATAAAGCCAATTTGTTCGTCATGTAAGTTGATATACGAAGTCTGTTTTATATGTGATTCTTCAAAGTTGCTAGAAAAATAAGTATTATCATATAATTTAATTTTACAATATGAAATATCAGGATACTGATATCCCAGGGGAATTATATTTACAATCTCCTGCATCGTAGATTCCAAATTATCACCCTCATGTATGATTTTTTTAATGGAATACAAACAATTAATTTCTTTTATTCTTTCTTTAAGATCAAAGGTTAATCTTCTGTTGGAAAGTTCAGCTTTCTTTCTGGCTGTTATATCACGTACTACTGTAGTATATCCGATGATTTTATTATTAGTATCAGTTCGAGGTGATAGTTTGGAGTTAAACCAATAATTGATACCCTTTATTTCAAGATAATAATCAAATTCTTGAGTTTCATTCGAAGTTAAACAATCTTTTATTGCTTTGTCAGTTAGTTTAACTACGTGTTTTGGAAGTATGTCTTTATATGCTTTTCCAATAAATACCTCCGGTGGAAGATATAAACTATTAATATGTTTGGGTTGATGATATTCGCAAAATACACCATCTTTGTCTAAAACAAAAATCAAATCATCAATAGAATCAATTATAGATATTAACTGTTCTTTACTTATTTTTAAATTTAATTCTGCCTGTTTCTCAATTGTGATGTCTCTTGCAATACCAATCATGTATTGTAAAAGTCCATTATTGTCAAGAACTAAAGAAGAAGTCATATAGGTTGGAAATATAGTGCCATCTTTTTTTACATGACCAACTTCACCCATATGTTTACCGTGTTCAATCACAATTTTATTGAAAGGGATTACATCATTTATTAATTGCTGTTCAGTATGAAAAATAGATAGGTTCTTTCCAATCAACTCATCCTGTGAATATCCATGCATCACTGCCCAGGATGAATTAACGTAGATAACATTCCCTTCAAGATCTGCAATTGCTATTTCATCCATAGTTTGCTGGAATGCTTGATTTAGTATCAATAGTTCTTCTTGTGTTATTTCCTTGTTAATAATTTCTCTTCGAAGTTCAGAAGTGCGTTCCTCTACAATATCTTCAAGATGTTTACGGTAGTGATCCAGTTCAATTTCAATCTCTTTTTTTTCTGTTATATCATTCATTACTGCTTCAAAAGAAATTGGACTTCCATTGTCATTACGGATAATTGTATTTCTTTGATGCAACCATCTCTTTTTACCTTCCTTATCAAGAACAGCGTATTCAAATGACTCAGGTAAATTACCGTTTAATAAATTATCCATCTGCTCATCCAGAAAATTCTTATAATCTGGATGTATAGTTTTTTTTATTAAAAAAGGAGTACTACAGATTTCTTCAGGTGTATATCCACAGACTTTTGTAGAAGCAGGATTTACATATTCACAAATTCCATCAGGTAGTGAATATTTAATTATCATATCCGGTGCATCTTCTGTCAATTTGAATAATTTATCTTTTGTGTCGATTAACTCTTTTTCAAGACGTTTACGATTAGATATATCAGATACCTGAACAAAGGCTGCAAAAGCATTTTTATATTTAGTTCTACTTACGTTGAACTCTACTTCAAGCTTATTCCCATTTTTACAAAGTACAGATGTTTCATATCTTTGGTTAATACTCTTTCCAGTTATGAAATTTTTATAATTCCGAACGGCACTTTTTAGTTCATCTGGATGTATGAAGTTGTAAAACTTTTTCCCAATGAGCTCTTCTAATGAATAACCTATCATTTTTGCAGTCTGTATATTAGCATCACAAACTATTTCATCCTGAATAACACACATTCCATTATCTGAGTAATTGAATAGATGCTCAAAATGTTTAGCTGAATGTTTTAATAAGTTATGATCCTTTGATTGATTTTCAAATTTATTACTAGAGGGATCTACTTGTATAGCATCTTCAGAACTGTTAAGAAATCTCTTAAGTATTTTGAATTTGTTATTTAGCTTCATAACATTCAGCTCAATTGTACCAATGATACTGATAAAATATCAACATTAGAGCCTAACTGACTTAATGCGCCCCTTTATTAAAATGTAAGAAAACTTTGAAGAATATCGGGCTTCTTAAGCCTATAATTCTATCCTGTACCCTGGTTTATTTAATACCCCTATCATATATAATAAAAACCTAACATAATTTATTATTCCACCTAATTATAGAACAATATATACATATTATGTATATCGACAATTGTACTACTTATTAACACCTCTTGGAATACTGATAGGTATAAATGTCCTATTTATACGGCAATATTGTTACCAAAATATACAATGGTCTTAAATGCGTAATAAAATAGCTGATTTTATCTATATGTGATAATTATAGATGTAACTCTATAGATATCTCCTCCATTGATTGTTATTGGAAACACCACTACTGTTATCTATTAATGAAGTAATATCAATCATAAGTAAATAAAACCATTATTAGTATAATTTACAATTAAGTTAAACCTATATCTATTAAATAGATATAGGTAATACCCCCAATATTCATATAGAAAATCCCCTATAAGCAATATTATTAGTTTTATGAAAACTGATACATGTGAACAAGGATGCATGAAATGTGTTGAGTTTACTCTAAAATTTCAATTAAAATTGTTTATCAGAATCTCTAGTCATTTCTAGATCACAGTTTTTAGCTATACTTCAATTTGATTGAGTTAATGATATGTTATTAATATGTAGATATAAAAGAATTAATGCCAAACACTATAGTCGACAAAGAAGACCATGTCAATGTCTGTTCATTTTATAAATATAATTTAATTGATGGAGTATCAAAGCAGTGTATAAAATATCATTATACTGACAATATCTTATGTCTTGTATGCTTGGCCAACTACATATTCAAAGGTGGTCCTGATATTGTTCAGGGTTGATTTTAACAATCAGTACTTCAATCAACTAAGGTGCCTGCACAAATGTGGGCACCTTTTCCCAAAAAGATCATATGATAAGTTAATAGTTGCTTGAAGGATGATGAATTAAACTATGCAACGACTTCTGAAACCACAAGAAATTGCTGACCTGTTGTGTGTAAAGCCTTCCACGATCTATCAGTGGACCCATGAGGATTACATACCGCACATCAAGGTTGGCAGGTTTGTGAGGTTCAGAGAGAACGATGTTGAAGAGTGGATTGAGAAGAAGAATAACTGTGGGAGAATCAATAGGAAAGTTGATGTTGGGGAGATGGGGATGAGTTGATTTCATTCTGATAGGATAGAGCTGCTCTTTTATACCACTATAATTTGATATGAATGAGACGTAGAATTATTTTGTGACCATTCTGTGTCCATTGCCTACCAATATAGACACAATCATACAAAAACAAACAAAACCAAATAAAAACAGTAAACTTGTTTACAATAAGAAGTTATGTTGTATGTTGTTGGGGTATAATAGAATGTAGCAATAGGTGTTGGAGAATCCCTGTCTCTCCGCATTTTTTACCTAACCATTTTATAATTCAAGAGTTGCCAGAACCTTAGTGGTTTTAATTGAAGTTTTATGTCTAAAACTCAAGAAAGCGCTCAAAAAAGAAGACTTATAATGAATGAAATCAATTGATATTTGTGGATAGATAATGGATACACAAAAACAAGTTCAGGTCTAAATTAAATATAAAAAATCAACTATTTTATAATTGTCATCTTCTTCGTGCACATATGGTCTGGTGAAACTAATTGATAGAAATATATTCCAGATGAAACACTTGAACCATTTTCATCTATTCCATTCCATAGTATTGAATGATGGCCAGCTTTCATTTTTTTGTCTATTAGAGTTTTGACCTTCTGGCCAAGCAAGTTGTATATATTAATTGCAATATTCACTTCTTTAGGTAAGTCAAATTCTATATGTGTTTCAGGATTGAATGGATTTGGGTAATTTTGATAAAGCTTGAACTTATCAGGAAGAAGATTAAGATCTAATTCTGTTTTAGATGATACATCCTGGCCGATTAAAATCGAAAACTTATGACCATCTAAATCTGGTGCATTCTGAATTAATACTTTGTGATTTAATCTTAATTCTGTACTTATAGAATTTATTGAATCAATCAAAAAGATATTATAAGATGGATTGAAAAAACCTAAATTTTCAATTTCGAGAGTTACTCTGTCGCTGGTGTTGCCTCTTACTAAGAAATCATATTTCCAAAAATCGACGGTTGGTGATTTAATATCTCCTCCGATAAACTGAACATTGCCGGATGAATCATTTACAATGAATGATGATGAGATATATTTGCCAAATGGGGGAGGTTCCTTGAAATCATATTGATCAAGCTCATCTGAAGCATCAACATTGACTCCCATAGTATTTACAACATCAGCAGCACTACCGGATGATACTATAAAATTTAATGTCCATTCGTTATCATTAATTACATTTAATTTTATCGATGTTTTTTTTGAAGTTTCATTATATATCACATAAAGATGCTTGGTTGTACTTAACTCATTATAGAGGAAATAGCCTTCGAAAGGTACCATTGTACCTGAATAAACATAGTTATTGATATCTGTTCTGTATTTCCAAATAGACTCATCGTTTCCATTGTCTACAAAACATAAATCCCAATCAATATCAAATGCAAATGGTGTTGATATTTGATTCCAACCAGGGAGAAGATCTATTACCGCATACCTGCCCTTAAAGGTATCATAGTTGTCGTAATAGGTGGATTCAGGAACGGCTGAAGTACCTGACAAATTAACATCCGCAGCATTTTTTGATATCAACCAGTAACCATGTCCCCAGGTCAGGCTACCCACATTGGCATATTCATCATATCCCTGTGATAAATGGTTCCATCGACCAAATCTCCAGCGCGTAGGATCAGGTTCACCAAGTTGATCAACGAGGGTGGATTGAAAAGATGATGGTGAAACATTAAATGGGAAACCAATCATTTTATGTTCTTGGGCAGGAATACTTAATGGTGCATCTGTATTTGCAATTGATGTTTGATGAACAATTACTGTTGTATCAGAGATGAGTGCTGGTTCAAAGGATTGTTGTCCATTTTGTTTAGCAGAAATGTAGTACTCCACACCCCGGATACCAATAGCAAAATCCGGGATAACTCCACTTAACTGACCAGAATTTGGTAACATAGAAACACTGTCGTAATCAGTTGCTCCACCCACTCGATAGTAAAGCCATCCGGTCATATCCGTAGCATCTCCAGTGATGTCGGCATTAAGTGTATATGACTGGCCAATTTCCAATCCACTGGTGGGGGAATCAATATCCAGATTGGGAACGATAGAAAATAAAACAGAATCAACGAATCCATCAAAGGAAGCCTTTATGTAAGTAAAACCACATATTTTGGAGGTAATTAATCCATATGATGATACATCGGCTACTGATGTGTTCGAGGAGCTCCAGTCCACAGTACTTGTAAGATTTTTTTGTTTCTGGTTCTGGTAAACTCCGTTAGCATAACATTGAGTTGTATTCAAAACATCAATTTCCTGCTTGTCAGATGAAATTTCAAGGTCGACCAATACCAGAGCTTCAACGCTTAATGTAGTTGAATCTCTTACTCCATCTATATCAGCTTTTATCAGAGTTACCCCTTCTTCTATTGCAATTGCCATTCCATTATTGATACTGGCAATATTAGAACTTTCCGAAAACCAGGATAGTGTATCAAGATTCGATAGGTTAATAATGTCATTGTTGGTATAAGCAGCAGAAACAATATAATACAAAGTATCCTCTGCATAGATTGATGTATCTCTTGGTTTAAGGCTAATCCCAGTAATTTGAGGAGGAATGACCGTCAGTGAAATTTGATCTGATATTGTATCTGCATAAGTAGCTTTAATAGTTGTCGATCCAGTATCTATAGCAGTGGCATTACCAGTATTGACATCTATTATCGCGATCGTTTCCTGAGTTGATTCCCAGTTAACATTCTCACCAAGTAGTGAATCTGAATCATCCGTGTAATGCCCAAAAAGTTGATATTCACTGCTTTCACCAACAGCCATGGTATCTCTGCCCGAAATCCAGATTGATGTCATAACTGCAGATTCAACTGTAAGATTAACCGTATCTGCCTTGGTATTGTACTCAGCTATGATTTGAGTATTGCCTATACCTGTAGTTTGTGCAAGACCAGAGTGATCAATGCTTGCTACAAGTTCATTTGTTGATGACCAAATGCTGACTGCATCTGAAATATCAGACATAGTGGCATCGGAATAATAACCTGTCACTGAATATTGCTGAGTAAGGCCCAGGGGGAGATTTAAATCCTGTGGAGACAAAGTTAGAGAATCCAATTCTGCATTCGTTATCATCAGGTTAACCCTGACATCCTGAGAACCGGCATCGCCAGCATCGACTGAAAATAGTGCAAAATACGATCCTGTATCCAGTGATGAAATATATACTCCTAATGAGCAAATATCACTTGTTGTAGTGGTTCCACTACTAGGTGATTTGATTAACCATGATTCGCTAGTAATGTCAACAATCGACCAATTTATGCTACCAGTACCTTCATTTAGTATCGTTAACACACGGAAAGAAGTATCCGATTTTCCCTTGGGGATAATAAATATAACTGTGTCATGGCTAACATCAAGTATTGGATTATTATCATCAACAATTACAGTAACAGGAATTTCAAGCGGGCTGTTAGCAGCGTATATAGAATATACTTTAATTACATCCTGATAAGTTCCTATTGGTTTGCCGGCCATGTTAACTGAGACATTTATATTTCTGGGAGTTGACCCAGAGATCGGATTAGCTGATAACCATGAGGAATCTTTAGTAATACTATCTATTGGAAGTATTATTCCAGTTGAAGAAATTAGAATAGACTTTGGAGAAGGAATTGGATCGAGAATATCAGCCTGGAAAACGAGTGATGACTGAGAGGTTTGAAGATCGGGAGCAAGACACCCATGTCCGTAGAAGGCCCCCATTTGAACATTGCACGAATTATTATCGGGCAGACATTGTGAAATATCAAAAAGGTAAAAATTATCATTGGCAGTATCACAGAATAGTGGATTTACGGAGATATTGCCATTGATCCCTGTTTGGTCGTTCATATTAACATAGTTACCACCTGAATTTTGAAAAAAGTTGGAACAGTTTATTGTCAAATAAGGTGGTACCTGGACAGGCAGTTCAAGGCCTGGTCCATTATTATAGGCAAATATACTGCTATCAATTGAATAATAAGAACCTGAATAGTCCGGGGCACTGATTGCTAAGGCTCCATTGGTATTATTATAAAAAGTACATTTGTCAATCTGTACAGCTGTCGACAGGGCATCAATGTGAATTCTGTCAGCATTATTGACATAAAGCGTGTTAATCATATTCAAATAAACATCAGCCATATATTCTGTGAGATGCATCCCTGAGTTATTATCTTTTATAACACATCTATTAAAAATAATATTAAAATAGCTTAACTCCATTGCATTGGAAGTTGCGATAGAACCGCTATTGTTGTGAATGGTACTACGTATAACAAGAACACGACCCGAACCGGAAAATGCTGCCCCGGTTAATCCACTAATTGTACATTCTAGAACAGTATGCCTTGATCCGGCTTGTCCTGCATAACACGAAAAACCACTACCGGGACCAATTATAGTTGAACGCTCTAAAATAAAACCGCCGGCACATACGTAAGTGTTATTTGTAAATGAACAATTATTAATATAAACTTGATCTTCTCCACTATCATTTGCATCTAAAGCACCAAGATTATCAGAAAATGTACAACCAGAAATCGAGACTAGCACAGCCGCTTTATAAGAAGTAGTTCTCGTTTGAATAGCAGGGCTATTGTTTCTAAGTTCACAACTTTCAATTATAGCATTAACGGTAGCAATTCCTTTTGTATTAAATCGAAACTGACAGTTTGAAATATTCATTCTAGAATTATAACTTAATCCGTCTGCTCCTATTGAATTGTCAGTAAATACACAATTTATGAGTTTGACCGTTGCGTTTGATTCACAATATACACCACTTGAAGCATTTTTTATGGTAAACCCGACTATAATTACTGAGTCATTGGTAACTTTACTAACATTAAATCCATTAGCTGTATTTCCTTCTACATCAATAGTTGTTACAGGAGCCCCATCTATACTCACGATTATTACTGGTTTGCTATTATTGCTTAGATTATAGTTATTGCCACCGGTATAGGTTCCCTGGGATACTAAAATAGTATCATGGGCAGCAGCAGCATTTAGTGCACTTTGTATATTTGAGTATTGACTGGGAACATAGAGTATTGCTGCAAAAGAGGAATTAACACTGAAGATTATCAGAATAAATAAATAATTTCTTATGTGTTTTAATAATGACATAATTTTATCACAAAGTTTTTACAATAACCCTATAAATATTATTTTTCTGGTGGATTCGGAAAACCCGCAAGAGGATCTTCAGTAATGGGATCTTCTCCTCCGGAACCGGAAACCAAAGCAACAATTGCTCCTGTCAATATTACTCCTCCAGCTATCTGTATCCATCGTTTTTTATACCAACTCTTATCTTTTTTTCCACCTTTATCCATTAATTTTTTATCTGTGAATGCCTGGCTATCTGCTTCAGCAATTTTGGTAGAGTCTTTCAATGTTTGTTGTTCTGTAATTTTATCAAGGTACTCTTTATCAAGTTCTGCAAGTGCTACTGATTTTGACTCTTCCATCCATGAAATATAATCAGGATCAGATATTTTGTAGTTCTCAGTCCAATTCGGATCATTTTTCCATACTAATTTGGAGATATTAATAAATTGTTCTTTTTTTACCGAGTCAGGGAAATCGATCCACACCAGACTATCAAAGATCACAACTGACATCATCCAGTATGCTTCGGCCAGTAATAATGAATCAGATTTATTAATTAGCATAAAATCTTCAAGTTCCAAAATGGCACATTCGAAATCAAGAGCATTATAATTATCTTCAGCATTGGCGATAGCAGGATTTGAAACATCATAATTACATCTGTTGTTGTTCAGCATCGGCTGGGCATAAATTCCAATAGAAAATATATAGATAAAAAGGGTAGTTAATGTTAGAATTTGTTTTAAAATTTTAGAAAACATGATTAATCGTTTCTTATCAGAATTAATTAGTTGTCCAATATATCCTTAACCTGCTTACTTTCTTATTATTATAATTATACTTCGAAAAATCAATAGTTATTTTTGATCCTGTGGAAATATCATCTGAAGATGAAACACCGGGTGTGATAATTATTGAATCAATATGGTTGTTGATATTGTTTGGGGAATCAATAGAGAAATCGAACATCCATTTTCCTTCTAAAAGTATTAATTTCCCAGGTATACGATCGAATACTGTTTGAGAACCTTTATTTAGAGAAACGCTGAGTTTTGAGTCTATGAGGCGTGGCAAAGTTCCAATCATAATAGAAATCGAATCATTTTGTGAAAATTGTCTATCAAAATTAATGTCAATAGAAGTATCATTTTTAACATTAATATTTTTTTCAAGTATTGGATAGAATGGATTATATACCTTTATAATGTGTTTACCAGTATCTAATTTATATTTCTGGCCAATTTCTTTATTTAGTTTATCAACCAGAAGAATGGAATTATCAATAGGATAAACAAAGAAGTTAACATTAGCATCTTTTGGAATAACTGGTGTTTTAAGTTCAGGCTCTTTTTTAGTATTATTGATGGTTACACTGGGCTTTTGTACATTGCTACTTTTGTTACTTGTACTTTTATTTGGAGTACTATTTTGTTCGTTAATTAAAGGTTTATCTATCGTATTTTGACTCTTATCAGATTCACCAGAATTATCTTCTGTTGCAGGTAAATCTATAGAATCGTCTTCCTTTGCATTACTTTCATCTGATAATGAAATAGATGAAACCATTTCTGTCCATATACCTAATAAATTATCTTTGAAATTATAACCTGCGGCAAGCAACAGGATAATAATAGCAGCAAATGCGATTTGCTTAATTTTAGAGCTGCTGTAAAATTGTTTAACATTTTTTACCTTCGAGGCGAATTCCTCGCTTGTTTGGTATCTTTTTTTGGGATCCGGATGAGTAGCTTTTTTCAATATGCGAATAACCTGGTTCGATATTCTGCGATCTGCAGGACCACCCCATGTACTAAATATAGGATTAGCTGCATCTCGATAAGGACAATAACCAGCCATCAGGTAATAAAATGTAATTCCCATCTCATAAATATCACTCATAAATGGATTATATTTTGTTTTATCTCGATGTCTTTCCGGAGCAGCAAATTGAGGTGTCATTGCCCTGTATCCGGTCTTTGTAAGTGTGCCGCCGATCTGTTTGGCTATACCAAAATCAATCAAATAGACATGGCCGTTAGTATCGATCATGATATTACTTGGTTTTATATCTCGATGGGCTATTTTATGTTTATGGGCGAATACGAGAGCATCCAGAACCGTATTGATAACTTTTTTAAGATTTTTTTCTTTAAGAATACCTGAATTAATTATTATTTCTTCACAATTACTGCCATTGATAAATGGTACAACTAAGGCATGTTCATGAGGGAAAAAATCGATAATCCCACAGATATTTGGATGATTTAATACCGAAAGGATTTTGGCTTCTTTATCTATTTTTTCAATTGCCTGAGTATTTTTCAGAAATTTTATTACTACTTGTTGTTCTACAAGATGTATATTGTACCCCTGATATACTTCACCAAAACCCCCACAAGCAATATATTTACTTATTTTATATCGGCCGGCCAATGTCCAGTTTATCAAGCCCAAGGGATCATTGCTTTTTTGCTGGGCTTTTTGAGGTATGTTTATCTCAACTTCAGGAGTTACTTCATCTGTTTCATCTGTAGTAATTTTGGGGAATTTCCCTGTATCTTTGTCTTTATTATCTGACATATAAAATCTCAAAATTTAATAAAATAATATTTGAAGATACATCAATTATGCGATTTGGTCAATTAAGGATTTTATATTTTCATAATTCCTGTTTACCTAATATTTTATTGGGGGTAATCTTTAATGCAACTTCTATCTAATAATTTAGAAGACCATCAATGAAAGTCCGCCATAAAATCCTGGTGATGTAAGGCCCACACATACAATAAATTACATAAAAGTGCTTATCTGAAACTTTCAATGTTCTGACAGGATGGAACAGGATTGAATGATGACACTTAAAGAAATGAACAAGATGTTCTATCATTGGTGTGATGAGATTAATCTTTAAGAGAATTATTATCTGCCCATAGTCATATTTGGAGATTTAAGAATACATTATCCTTGTTCATGTATTCCATACCTTTGTCCCCTGGTATACATTATTGACTCTTATCTCACTTATCAAAAGAGCAAAACGACGTTTCAACTTAATTTTCAAACTGTCCAGTTTAAGCTGACTGGAAACAATCCATAATTATTTTTTAAATTCATCAATGAAATACTTGACAATAATTGAATAATAATATAATTTCAGAGTCGTAACTCGGAAACTCGTAAAATAAAGTAATAACTGTAAGAATGATTTATCCTCAGACCGTATCTTACGCAATAGAAGCCCTAAGTTATTTGGCGCGTTTATCACCCGGGACATTTTACAAGGTTAAGGACATAGCAATGGAATTGGAAATTCCAGAGCATTTTCTGGGTAAAATTCTTTCTCAACTGGTTAAGAAAAAACTTCTTATTTCATCTAAAGGGCCAACTGGGGGGATTTCATTGGGTAGAACCCCGGGGAAAATAACTCTTTTTGATATTATAGTAGCTTTAGATGCAATGGAAGTGCTGGAAGACAAGTGTGTTCTTGGCCTGAGAAACTGCTCTGATACTGGCTGCTGTCCTTTCCATGAGGAATCTAAAAGGTTTAAAAAAGGAATTATTTCTGTTGCTAAACAAACAACACTTGCAAAACTGACTAAGAAACGATTATAATATATTATTAATGTAATAACACCCTTGAATTTACTAAAAAGAAACAATTGATGTAATTAAGTGCTTTCATATTTCTGAGAAAGTAGGGATTTAAAGGCGTGAAAACAGGACAATAGAGATCGAAGAATCCACATAATAGATAAATAAAACTATGAATAAACACAAAATAAAAGTTCAGACCAATCCCCTTGAATGGTATAGGGACAACGTCCCTTGTCGAACTGCCTGTCCGGTTGATACTGACTCGGGCCAATATGTTCAGCTTATTGCTCAGGAAATGTTTGCTGAAGCATTCAACGTGGCCCGTTCGCCTAACCCATTGGCTTCTATTTGTGGTAGAGTATGTGCCGCTCCATGCGAAGATGCCTGTAGAAGAGCAGCCATAGATGCTCCTGTATCAATTAGAGCGTTAAAGCGATTTGTGACCGAACAATATGGAAGTGAATCACAAAAACCAAATTCTTTCCAATCTCTTTTGAGTGATGAAAAAGCTGCTGGTTCTCAATCACCCGGACATCTTGGTGCTTTTCCGAAAAACCAGGAGAAAACAGGAAAGAAAGTAGCTATCATTGGTTCTGGTCCTGCTGGTTTAGGTGCTGCTCATGATCTCGCTCTTATGGGCTACGAAGTAACAATTTTTGAAGCTTTGGATGAACCGGGGGGGATGATGCGGTTTGGTATTCCAGAATATCGACTTCCCCGATCAGTTATTTCAAAAGAGGTCAGCAATATTTTAAGCTTGGGTGTAACACTCAAAACAAAATCTCCATTGACAAAGGAATTTGGGATATCCCAACTACGCGCTGAAGGTTACGATGCTATATTTCTGGCAATTGGAACTCAGGCTGGCAGTGCTTTAAATATCCCCGGAGTTGATCTTGACGGCGTTATCAAAGCTGTTGATTATTTGATTAATATTAATAAAGGATATAAAGTCAATCTTGGAGAAAATGTTCTTATAATTGGTGGCGGAAGTGTGGCATTGGATGCTGCCAGAACTGCTGTTCGTGGTGTTTTTTCTCCAAAAGATGCGATAGATACTGCTGCACAGGCAGGAGATATTCATGTGGCCATTGATGCTGCCAGAAGTGCCAAGCGTGAAGGTGCCTTAAATATTCATGTTGCTTCATTAGAGTCATTTGAAGAAATGCCGGCAGCCAAGACTATGCAGGGAATGGAAGAATTAAATGAAGCTAAGGAAGAGGGATTAATATTTCATCCGTCGAAAGGTCCCAAAGCTATAATAGGGGAAGATGGCAAGGTAAAGGGTGTGGAATTAATTGATGTTGCTTCTGTTTTTGATGATGACGGTCGTTTTAATCCTAAATTTGTAGATGGATCAGAAGAATTTCATAAATTTGATTCTGTAGTTTTGGCAATTGGGCAAAGGGCTGATACAAGCTTTCTGACTCCTGATGATAATATTGAATTAACTCCAAGAGGAACTATTAAAGCTGATCATGATACATTACAAACATCAGATCCTGGTATATTTTCCGGAGGTGATGTTGTTTTTGGCCCTCGCATTTTGATCGAAGCCGTTGAAAATGGAAAACGGGCAGCCCGTTCGATTCATAAATATTTAGAGTCATCCTCTATTAATATCCAGACTAATATCACAATTGAAAAAATGCCGATGTCTGATTTTTCAATGCCCGATGGTTATGAAAAAGAAGAGCGGTGTCGTCCTGAGACAATTTCAACAGATAAGCGCAACGGTATTAATGAAGTGGAAGAAGCTTACCACGAAGATGAAGCTGTAAAACAAGCTGAACGCTGTTTGAAATGCCATATCGAAACAGTTTACGATCCGGAACTATGTGTCCTTTGCAATAGGTGTGTAGATATTTGTCCGGAAGAATGTCTCGAATTAGTTTCTTATGGCAAAGTGAATATTGAAGGATTAGATACTTCAAAAATAGATGAGTCCGTTTCCAACGGGAATAATTATAGTGTCATGCTCAAAGATCATACTGCTTGTATCAGATGTGCTCTTTGTGCCAAACGATGTCCAACCGGTGCCTGGAGTATGGAGCGTCTTAGTTTTCAGGATATTATCAAAGGAGAAAGTTAATGCCTGCAGAATCAAAATCAGTCAACAAAGAACGCCGATCATTTTTAGGTAAATTAACTTTTGGCGTGATCTCTCTGGGAATCTTTGGCCAGGGATGGACATATTTTCGATCACTTGTACCTAATGTTCTATATGAACCCTCAAAGAAATTTAAGGTTGGATTGCCGGATGAATTAGCAGAAGGGATTAATTTTCTTGAAGAACAGCGTGTTTTTGTTATAAGAGAAGGTAATCGCTATTCCTGTATCTCTGCCAAATGCACCCACCTTGGCTGTACTGTCAAGTATGCCCCTCTGGCTCATGAACAAACAATTGAATTAAGAGGCGAAGAAATGACAGTGAATCATGAATTTTTATGTCCTTGTCATGGATCCAAATTCAGGCAGGATGGTTCTCCGTTTTCTGGACCGGCCCCATCACCACTTCCCTGGCATGAATTAGAAATTGCTCCCGATGATGGACAATTAGTTGTGGATGTCTCAAAAAAAGTAAATAACGATTTTAAGTTAACGGTGTAATATGGAAGCAGTAAAAGATTTAATGAAAAAACTGATTTGGCCCTGGCAGCCCGAAAGCAATCGCGAGGCGGGAGATGCTGTAGTCAAAAGCTTTTTGATGCACTGGTTTCCACATAGAGTCAGCTTAAAAAGTATATCATGGAATTACTCCATGTGGCTTGGAACAATTTCAGCAGTACTGTTTCTGATATTATGCATAACGGGAATCGCCCTGATGTTCTTTTATGTTCCATCAGTTGAGAGAGCCTACTGGTCAATTAAAGATATTGAATTTGTAATTAGTTTTGGTTCTTTTTTACGTGCTTTACATCGTATTGCTGCTCATTTAATGGTTGGCATGGTCTTTTTACACATGTTCCGTGTTTTCTATACCAGTGCTTACAAAAATGGATCTTCCCCTGATTCAAATCGAAACTATAATTGGGTTCTGGGAGTAGTATTATTTGTTCTGACCCTATTGTTATCATTCACCGGATATTTACTTCCCTGGGATCAATTAGCATTCTGGGCAATTACTGTCGGAACTGCAATTGCATCTGCTGTGCCCTTCGTAGGGGAAAGTATTCGAGAATTTATTCTTGGCGGAACTATCATTGGTCAAAATACACTAATACGATTTTATGTTCTTCATGTATTTTTCCTTCCGGTGATATTATTACTCGGAGTTCTCTGGCATATGTGGCGAATTAGAAAAGACGGTGGTCTGGCGGTAATGGATCAGGTGAAAAATGAAAGCAGACCTGTTGAATCTACAAATATTGAGAAAGTTAAATCAAAATCATATGCTTTAATGGGTATCGCCAAAGGAACCTCAGTTCACATCATTGATAGAGAGGTATTGAACGAAGAAAATTCGATTCAAAGCTCACCTCATTTAATCAGACGAATAATGGTTGTAACTATTCTTACTTTTTTGGTCTCTTCTATTCTCTCTATATTTTTCTCAGCACCGCTTGAGGAATTAGCAAACCCATCGGTTACGCCAAATCCCGCTAAAGCTCCCTGGTACTTTCTGGGATTACAGGAAATGGTTGGGTATAGCGCCTTTATTGGTGGAGTGTTAATCCCCGGACTAGTAGTCCTGGGTCTTATGGTTATTCCGTGGATGGACCGGGAAAAAAGAGGTGTCGGCCAATGGCTTAAAGAATCATCGGATAAAAAGTGGATGTATTCTGGCTTGCTGTTTGGTATCGTGATGACCTGTCTGGCAGTTTTTGTTGGTGTGATGTTTCCTTCAAGGGAAGTATTAGGACATATATTTTATAATCAGATATGGTTTGATATTCTAAATCCAGCAACAGGATTACTTGTCGTATTTGCTCTTTGGTACTATCTCGTGAATAAGATCTCAGGTTCAGCGAGGACAGCATCAATATCATTATTCACATGTTTCATTATTGCCTTTATAATATTGACTATTGCCGGAACATGGCTGCGTGGACCGAATTGGGAATTTTTCTGGCCCTGGCAGATCTGGCCCACTACCCCAATAAATTTTTAGGAAATTGAAGATGATGATAAAAAATAAAATTATTAAAACTGACAAACTCCTAATATTAGTTTCAGGTATTCTCTTTGCTGCCATCACTCTTGCAACTGTCGTTAAGGATAATGTCCCCAACTGGAAGCAATATCAATCTGAGTTTCAGGAGATTGCCATAGAAATGGTTGGACTTGAAAAGTCAGCCAATATTCCTACCGGTATACAACAAATTTGGGTAGAGGATTTAGATCGGGTTGATAGGTGTATTACCTGTCATCAGGGAATCTTCTGGAGCGGCTTTGAATCGGCACCTCAACCGTATTCAACTCACCCTAATCTGGAAATATTTGATAATCATCCATCTGGAAAATATGGTTGTACTATATGTCACGGTGGGCAGGGATATGCTGTGGATAAGATCTCAGCTCATGGATTTACAAAGCATTGGGAAGAACCTCTTTTGGCTGGAGATGTCGCCGCAGATTATAATATAAGCGAAAAGAATGCTCTTATAGAAATCAATTGTAATACCTGCCATCGATATGAACGTGAAACCAAAGGTATGCCATTTATTAATTTAGCTAAAGATTTGATTCAGGAAAAAGCCTGTTGGGGATGTCATATCATTAATGGTGAAGGCGGAGCAATTGGACCGGACCTGACTGATGTAGGGGAGAAGCATGCCGAAGGTTTCGATTGGAGTAGTTTCTCAAGCTTCAAATCAGTTCTTAACTGGCACATTCTTCATTTTGATGAACCGCAGAGTGTTGTCCCTGAGACAGTCATGCCCAAGATGGGCTTGCAAACCCGAGAACGGCAAGCGTTATCTATGCTTATGATGAGTTGGCGAGATGAGAATCTTCCACTAAAATATATTCCTGGATTCAAACAGGAAGAAGAACTTCGTCCTGAAGAATTTGCAAAAAGAGAAGAGCTTCTTTCTGGTGATGGAGCCTTTTTTATTAAGAAAGGCTGTTTCGGATGCCATTCAATCCAAGCTTTTGGAATCAAGTCGCCAACAGAAAAAGGGCCTGATTTAACTTTTGCTATCGATGATGTAAGGGTTCGATTTAACCAAACATTACAGGAATTTATTTTTGATCCAAGCCAGAGTGGTACGATGTCGATCATTTTCTCTTCAAAAGTGATTCTTACTGATCAGGAAAAACTTGATCTTATTGATATTCTGACAAAAGCAAATCTCGAACATAAAAAGAATCAACAAGGAACTAATTAAGAAAAATGAAAAATAATAATAAGATTATAAACCTACTAAAGAAGGAGGAAGGTGTGCGTAGGATTTTAATGCTTTCAAAATTCTTTGTACCGATCGTTGCCATTATCTGTCTTGCAGTCTTTGCTGCAGGGTGTGGAGGTGATGAAGGCGGTCGTGGAAGTCGTGGTGGACAAACTAAAGGCAGATCTGACATTACCGATGCTGCCCTTAAGACTTATATTCCACCGGGTGATTTGGATGAATACTATCTCTTTTATTCAGGCGGTCATAGCGGACAGATCTATGTTGCTGGAGTGCCATCCATGCGTCACATTAGTACAATTCCTGTCTTTTCACCATATTCCGGAACTGGATATGGGTTTGACAATGAATCCAAAGAGATGCTCGGTGAATATTCCTGGGGCGATGCTCATCACCCGGCATTTTCTGAAACCGCCGGTGAATACGATGGACGCTGGCTCTTTATTAATGACAATGCCCAGGGTCGTATAGCCCGTATTGATCTGAGTGATTTCAAAACCAAACAAATACTTAAGATCCCTAATGTGTCCGCAAATCATGGATCTTCGTTTGCAACCGAAAATACTGAATATTTAACAATGGCTACACGTATGTCGGTACCGTTCCCCGAAGGTACTTATGCCGATGTAACTGAATATGCCACAAAATACAAAGGTATTGTTGCCGGAATCAAAGTAGAGCCTACCAATGGTGATATGTCACTGGCATGGGAAATTCTGATGCCTCCATTCAATTATGATCTGGGCGATGCAGGAAAGAGCATCAGTTCCGATTGGATGTTCTGGACATGTTATAATACAGAACGCGAATTTATTGAAGGTGCCAAGCTTGAGGTTACCGCTTCCCAGAGAGATAAAGATTTTCTGGTTATGGTAAACTGGAAAGAGGCTGAAAAAGCGATTGCCGCAGGTAATTATACAACTCATAAAGGAGCCAAAGTTATTGATCCTGCCAAGGCTCCCGGTATTGTATATTTTGCTGGGTTGGCTAAGAGTCCTCACGGTGTTGATGTTGCACCAAGTGGTAAATGGATTATCGGTAGCGGAAAATTATCACCAACAACTACAATCTATAATTTTGAGAAAATTCTTAAAGCTATCGAAAATAAAGATTATGAAGATGAAGTAGATGGAATTCCTGTTCTGACTTATGAATCTGTTCGTGAAGCAGAGATGCCTGTAGGACTTGGTCCATTACATACTCAATTTGATGGCAGAGGTAACGCCTATACTTCATTATTTGTTGAAAGTGCAGTTGCCAAATGGAAACTTCCGCCATACGATCCGGGTGATGTAAATGATGCCAAGAAGATGGAAAAATATGTTCTTGATAAAATTCCAGTAGCATATAATATCGGTCATCTTGTATCTGCCGAAGGTGATTCAAAATCTCCCGATGGCAACTACCTGGTTGCACTCAATAAGCTATCCAAGGGACGCCATCTTTCAGTTGGACCTTCAATACCCGAATCTGGTCAGTTGATTGGGATTGATGGTGAAAAGATGAAGCTTCTCTATGATGCCTTTACTGAGCCGGAACCTCACTATGCTGTGATGATTAAGGCTGATAAGTTAAAGCCGTTTGAAGTTTATAAAAAAGGTGAGCATCCAAATAAGAATGCCATTTGGTCGCCTGAGGAAACCTCAATTACTCGTTCGGGCAAAAAAGTCGAAGTAAAAATGATTGCTGTGCGAAGCTTTTTTGCTCCGGATGTTATCCGTGTGAACAAGGGTGATGAAGTAACGGTTCATCTGACTAATATCGAACAAACCCGTGACGAATTACACGGTTTTGCAATTAATGATTATAATGTAAATATTATTGCTGATCCTGGTGAAACCAAATCAGTAACTTTTAAAGCTGATAAATCAGGAGTGTATGCTTTCTATTGCACTAACTTCTGTTCAGCTCTCCATCAGGAGATGCAAGGTTACTTACTGGTAAAACCATAGAAATATGATTTTATAAATATGAGGGACAGAGACTATCTGTCTCTCATATAATAAATGAGGAAAAAATGGGTTCAAAGTTATCAGGAATGAGTGAGGTTCTCCAAAAACCACTTAATACAAAATCAAGAATATTGTTAATAGTGGCAGTAATTATTTTAATACCATCATTATTCTACCCTTTATGGTATATGAAATTTTGGTCATACCAATATCCAGATGGACTTACACTATATATTTATAGTCATTCATTGGACGGGGGAGATGATGGAAATGACATTACCGAAATCAATATATTAAACCACTACATTGGGATGGCTGAACTGAAAGATGAGAATTTTACAGAATTGCAATGGATACCCCTCGCATTAGGTATCTTCATGGTCCTTACCCTTAGAGCAGCCGTATTTGCTCGGATCGGCAAGGTGTTGGATGTCCTGATGTTGTTTACCTATTTCGGATTTTTTAGTCTGTGGTCGTTTTGGTATAAACTTAACTACTATGGACATGATCTTGATCCGAGAGCATCGGTAAAGATTGATCCGTTCACGCCGCCTGTATTTGGTTTTGAACAGGTTGGGCAATTCAAAGTATGGAGCTACCCCCATGTTTCCTCTTATTTATTAGGTGCTTTTGCATTATTACTTGTATTAGCAATAATATTATCTCTTAAGACCAGAGTTAAACCTGGTGTGAAGTAAGGAGCATAAAATATGCAGCTATTAAAAATATTAATTATCGTAATCATTGCCGGACTGATGATGATGGGATGTTCAAAAGATGATTCTTCCTATACCGAAGATAACTCTGTTGATCAAGCCCCAGGTTTGGTAGTAAAAGCAGAATCACCTGAACCATTGGCGGTTCCTGAATTAATTGAACCAAAATCGGACAGTGACTGGGAAGCAATTGTAAATAATAAAAATGCTGAAATAATAGGTGTTTTAAATATACTTAATCCTGTCGCTACATATATTATTGCTGCCTTTGAACAGTATGATGATAAACTTGGTGAAATAACTCATGAGGAATGGGAAGACACGGGTGCACAACTTGGTCGTGCAAACTCAATTTATGAGGATTGTAAAAAGCGTATAGCTGACAAAAAGTTTGACAAGAAGTTGTTTCTTGATTTGGAAGAAGCCTGGCAGGTTTATGTAAAAGTAGGCGTTGCTGGACTCCGTACTAAAACTATGATTGATGATGATTTAAAAAGGGCCAGTTAAGTTTCTAAATTTGGTTACGTATAATTTTGTATGCGATTATTAAGATATATTCTATTGATTTGTTTATTGCCAGTTTTTGCCAATGCTGGAGAAGTATATAAAATTGACAGTAACAACGATTTTCTGGATGTACTAAAGACATATAATTCCGGTGATACAATATATCTGCAAAACGGAATATATACTGGTACATTTGACTTTCTTAAGCCAGTTACAGTTATTGGTGATTCAAATACTATTATAGACGGCGATGGAATTGGCGATGTATTATTAATCAATGCCGATTCCATAACTATTAAAAAGCTGATAATTCAAAACTCAGGAACGCGGCTTCTAAAAGACCATGCTGGTATTAAAATTACTGGTAATCATTTTGAGATAAGTGATTGTCTGGTTCGAGATATTCTGCATGGTATTTATGTCAAAGGGGGCAACGATGTTACTATTCATGATAATACAATTATCGGACGCTTCAATATCCAGGAATCGGATCGCGGGAATGGGATTCACCTCTGGAACACTACTGGAAATACAGTAACTAACAATGATATCAGTTTTGCCAGAGATGGAATCTATTTCTCATTTGCAAATAGTACCATTATTGAAAAAAACCATATACATCAATTACGATATGCCTTGCACTATATGTATTCAGATTCAAATAGTTTCGAAGATAATCTTTTTGACAACAACGTTGCTGGAAGTGCATTGATGTTCTCTGAACATATTTCCTTTAAGAGGAATATCTTTGCTCATTGCCGGGGACTCAGGGCATATGGAGTCTTACTTCAGTCCGTTGAATATTGTGATGCCTTCGACAACTTAATTCTGGATAATACCAAGGGTGTCTTTTTTGATGATGCCAACCATAATCGATTTGAGAATAACGATATTGTCCAGAATGATATTGCTATTCATCTTAACGCCTCATGTGAAGACAATACTCTAATCAATAATAATTTCATTTCCAATTTGGCTGCTGTGGAAATGCATGAATCGGCTGTCAGTCAGACCACCTGGTATAAAAATGATACGGGGAATTACTGGTCAGGTTATACCGGTTATGATCTTGATGGAAATGGCATTGGGGATATTCCCTATCAATTACAAAGTGCTTTTGAATTTATGGAAATCGACTATCCTGCTATTCGATTCTATCTGTACAGTCCAGCATCACAACTACTGGCAGCTGCTGAAAAACGTCTTCCTATACTTCGTAAATCAATGATTGAGGATAAGTATCCACTATTTAAAAGAGGTGAAAACACGAATATTCCTTATGATCTATTAGAAACATATGAGTTAAAATCCTCATATGGACACTTTGCATTATGGTTGGGAATCTTTATCTTACCTCTTGGAATGATGTGGAAAATACGCAAATGATTAAACTCATAGACTATTCAAAAAAATATGGCTCCTTTGAAGCCGTTTCCAAAACCAACCTGAATATTAAGAGTGGTGAAATATACGCTCTTCTGGGACCCAATGGCGGCGGGAAGACAACTATGTTTAAGTCAATTGTAGGACTTACTCAACCTACCACTGGTAAAGTATTAATAGATAATGAAGATCTTTGGTCTAAATCTGAAAAAGTAAAAGGCTTAATTTCATTTCTTCCGCAGAGAATATCTATTCCTGACAACCTGAAAATTAAAGAGGTTCTTAATTTCTTTGCATCTCTTAAACAGGTTTCTGCAGACCGTATAGATGAGATATTGGAGCAGATTGACATCAAGAGTGATCTCAATCATTATGTAGGCGAGTTATCCGGAGGGATGATACAAAGACTTGGCCTTGTGATTACATTTTTGGCTGATGTCCCTATTTATATTCTTGATGAACCGACATTGAATCTTGATTTGAAGGGGATTAAAAAATTCAGGTCTTATGTTCGCAAATTGAAGGCAAAAGGAAAAACTATTTTATTATCCACACATGCCTTGCTCGAAGCTGAAAGTATTGCTGATAGGGTTGGTGTTATTGCAAAAGGTAAGATTGTAATGGATCAGAATGTTAGTGAATTCAGGGAAAGAGTTGAAAATCAATCAAGTATGATTCTGGTCCTTTCTAACAAAAATCCTGACTTTATCCAGATTGCCTTGCAAAATGGTGCCGTCACGGCTGAATTTGAAAACGGATATCTTAGATATCATGCTGATCAAATTAATCAAATAAAAGTGATTGAAGCAATCCGCCAAAATGGTGGAGGGATCTTGAATATGGCAACTGAAAAACCAAATCTCGACCGGTTAATTGGAGAGCATTATGAGTAAATTTGTTTTGTTGGCCATTTTTATTCTTTTGAGTGTATCATGCCAGATGAAAGTTGAACCAATGATCACAGCCAATATTGATGAATGCGGACATTGTACAATGATTATTCAGGATATAGATCATGGTGCTGTAACAATCGATGCTGATGAAGAGCTTCAAACATATTGTAGTCCGGTTTGTATGATTCTTGAAAAATCAGAATCTAATCCTTCAAAATACTTGTTCGATCATAATAGTTTGAATGCTATTCCGGTACATCAAGCAATTATAGTGCATGGTGAATTTAATACAGCGATGGGACACGGGCTACTTGCTTTTACAAATAAAGCTGAAGCTGATATATTTAATAATGAAGTAGATGGCGAGATATTGAACTGGAACGATCTGCGTATTAGATATGAAAAACCTGATGTAGTTATAAATCTTATCGATGATTCTCAGAATATTGAGGTTGCTAAAGACAATCTTATAACTGTGATCTACAAGAATGATAGTGCAGAAGATGTTTTGATCAATTTACTTGGGTATGAATTAGAAATAACGGTATCAGCTATGACTTCAGATACTGTTTTGTTTATAGCTTCCAAACCCGGACAAGGTTTTGTATTTAAAAAAAATAATGAAGAGAATATTGCGACACTGTTTGTTACCGGAGATCATACTACCGAAGAAGCTCTTTATAAATAATTTAGATGGTTAATTGAATGAAAAAAATATTACTAATAGCAGCGCAGGATCTAAAACTTAATCTTAGAAATAAATGGATAATAGGTGTATCAATTTTATTTGGGATACTTACTCTGGCAATAGCTTATTCTGGTATGACCACCGCTGGTTATGTTGGTTTTCAGGATTTCCGAAGAACCGGGGCATCAATTGTAAGTCTGGTCTTATACCTTGTCCCAATTTTGGCATTAATGATGGGGACATATACATTTGTATCTTCGAGGAAATATCTTGATTGGGTAGTGACTCAACCTATTTCACGATGGAAAATTATATTAGGCAAATATCTTGGAGCTCTTGGGTCTTTAGTCATTTCAACTTCAGCCGGTTTTTCTATTGCAGGGATTATAATCGCAATCCAGATTGGTACCGAGGGTTCATGGAGATTCATGCTGGTTGTCCTTTTTGCTTTGCTTTTGGGGGCAGTATTTCTAAGCCTGGCTTTTCTTTTATCAATAATAGTCCACAGACGACAATCATCTGTAGGTTTGTCTTTATTCATCTGGTTTTTCTTTGTAATATTTTATGATCTGGCAATGTTTGCCAGTACAGTATACTTATCACATGGCACTCTAAAAACAAGTCTACTTTTGGGATTATTATTTAATCCGGTTGATATGATACGGGTCGCCAGCCTGATGGTCATAGGCGGAGATTCTATATTTGGTGCTGCTGGTGTAGTTGCAATCAAAATGCTCGGCAGCATGGGTACTCTATTAACACTGTCTCTATCAATAGTAATAGGATGGGTAGTAGCACCATTGCTCATTGCTCTAAGGATATTTCAAAAGCAGAATATTTAATTGCTATATATATTATCCTTGCTATTATTTGAAATTGATAGACTAAGTATAATAGAAACCACTCGACTGAAAAGTGGAGTTTGTATTATTTGATAGTGATTTTATCTTATAGAATGACCGAATATAGAAGTTAGAGTATATTGATAATTTGAAATTATAAATACTATTGCTCATTTGATATAGACTTTTTCTAACGATTTTCTAACACTCTACTTAGCTAAACATGCTTGTACTTGATCCAACTTGATTGAACTTAACTTTTCTTAACATATTGAACATCAATAAAACATGCGTAATTTGAGATCTCTTAAGAAGTTAGCGAAACTGGTCCGAACATCAACACCAACATTTCTCAATTAATCCATCGTATGGATAATAGAGATGCACTATAAATATCAGAACGCATTTTCCATATTCTTTACCTCGCTACATTCAGCAGCGGGGTCAAACATATCCATTCCTTCTATAATTCCGTCTGCCTCCGATTGGGTAATCCTTTCGGTAACTACTGCGTTCTGGACAATTTCCTTTCTTTCAATTTCGGATGCACTCCATACTGAGTCAAAGTCTACATTCAGCGTATCCGCCACTTCACAAAGTCCCAAACCTGCATCATTCATTGCAACGAGTGAATCGCTATCTATGAGAAAGACTATCGCATATGCCTCATTTTGGACTGCCTTAACTGTATCAAGATTTGTTATAACAATCGTATCAGGATCGAGAGGAGTCGGAGCTACTCCGGGTCTAGTATCATAAGCCCATACAGATTGACTGTTACTTGTCTGATTTTTGGGAGACTGTGGCCCGTTTGTATCTATTCCGAAGTAGCGTGAAAATGGAGAAGTTGGTGTTAATTTGGGAAGTATTACTGTCAGGAATGTATCAATCCGACTTAATGTAATGGCAATATAAGCGGGCACGCAAAGACAAGCCGCCCATGTACAAGTGCCACAGAGGACAACTGAGAGAGCAGTTATGGCTGGAGCGAAAGTACTCAAAATTGTTTCTCTGATCCACCCTGATTCCGGCCAGTGATCATTATGAGGTCCCCATTGGCCGTAAAAGCCGATCCACGAAAGAGAGTCATGAAGCAATTCTCCATCAATAGCCACTATGGCTGAGTTATCATAAGCATTGAATTGAATTCCCTGGTTACAAATATTCAATAAGTCGACATCAAACCAGCCTTTCCCGTCAATTTTTTTGTCTTTATTGTCGCCACTCCGATGATACAGACCGTGGCCATTTAAGGAGGAATATGCAACCGGATGATCTCCCTCGTACATGACATCCTCATGGTACGGAAAATCACCATGGTGTGACATAAATACACCCTCCACCGTATTATCCTCATTCCTGATGCGAACCATGACTGCCTCCCAGTCGCCCGTGTGTTCACCCATAGGGGCGAGGTTCCCCTTGTAACTTATACCTGGAAATTCTTCTAAATCTTCACTACTAATGTGGAATATTGTGCTGCTCAAAGTGCCAGGGCCATTGTAAGGATAGAACAACCAAAACTGGAAATCTGTATACCCTTCTTCTTTGAGACGATATACGTGAACATAAGATTTAGCGTTTGCTTGATCTCCACTACGTGAATCTTCATTCAGAGAGAACCAGTATTTTGCAGTGTTATCGGTTGCCACGCTCATCAGTTCTGACGGTGTTACTACACCCAAATTGACATCATCTTTGAATAATGTGGAGTTCTCCATAAAGAAATGAACTGTGGACATTTGGTAAGTTTCTTGTGAATTTAGATATACAATCGGACCTTTCGATTGTCGAAGGGTCTCTAATAGTGGAATTAAATCAACTCTTACCGTCTCCAACGCTTCGCTACTGGAACACCCAGCATTAATCAGGATGTCTTCCGCCCGATAAATGCTCTCAAGAATATCAACAGTTAATCCGTAAACCTGCTTTAACGATCCATATATTTCAAATGCAAGAAACCCTGCCACTTTAAGTGCAACAGCCATTTCCTGGTCAGAAATCAGGAAAGATATTTTCATTGCCATAGCAACGAAGTTGGCATCCATGCCTCCTGTTTTCATCCATGAAGCTGCTTGAGCAGGAGAGGCATCGAAAACATCGCGAAGAGCATCACCTATTTCTTCTGGATCAAAACTCTCATCAAACAAAATATAAGCTGCTTCCGCTCCGTTAATGGAAAATTCCATCAGAAGTGAATCTGTGATTAGGGTAGCATTATAGTTCAGTTCATGAAGAACTCTTGCTCTGATTCTGGGATGGTTTTCTATACTCAGCTTGATTGGGACTGTCTGTGGAGAATGAGGTTGATAACTGATTTTTCTCAGCTCTAAACCAGCGACCGATAATACAACCGATAAATTCTTATTTATCTCATAGTTTGTCACTTTCCAATTAGCGTGGTACTGTTTATTCTGCAACTTCAATGAATTCAGACCTACACTGCTTTCCCGTGGCGGGAACGCTCTTAAAAAATTACAATCTTCAACTCCTTCAATCTCACAAATGCTGATCTCCATGAATTCCAATAAAGATAAATCGAACGACTTGAGCTGGTTTTCATTCTCACCTAGTGGTGACATGAAATTGACCGCGTCATCTAAAGGTGTCAACTCGATGGTCTCAAGAGCAGCTAACATGGAAAAATTATTGCTATGTAACGGAATTAGTTCATCCTTATCAGAACATCCGAGAATCGAACACAAACAAAGAATGGCTAGAATTATGATTCCTACGTGGCCGAATTTCAGTTGGCATTGTGAGTTCATATAGTACACCTTATTCCGCGATGATCCAGGTTTGTTCCCAATCTGAACTTCTCGCTGACATAAAAAGTTTTGTATTTGTAAATTTCTAAATAAGAATTGTTGATAGTATACAACAAAGACCTAATATAACCTAGTTAATTCGAAGTTAATTCTAAAATAAAGATGTTGCAGTTAAATGCATAGACTTAACACACAACTTAGATACTTCTGAGCGATAACGAATGACATTTGACAAGAGAGATAAACACCTATCTGCAGAGTGATAAAAACACCAATTCAATTTCAATGTTATTTTTTCAATATGTGTATTTTGAATTATTCTCAGGCAACTTCAATTATGTAATTTCGAAGATCATCAATGAGGGTCCGCCTTAATTTTTAAGATACAATATTATAATTTCAATAACATACCTAATTATAATAAGCCATCTGATTAATACTGATACTGTAGTATAAAGTAGAATTTGATCTAATTTTGCTAATTACATTGACTAAATAACCTTTTTTCTTATATTAATTATCTAATCACATTGTACCAATGTCTGATCTCAAGCAGAAGGGGAGATTATGATAAAATCATTAATTTTATTCATAGTAATTCATGTACTAATTTTATCAAATTTATATGCTAATACAATTCATGTACCAGGGGATTCCTCAACTATACAAGCTGGAATCGATGGTGCTGCTACCGGAGATACTATTTTAATAGCAGATGGTACCTACACAGGGGATGGCAACCGAGATATTTCCTGGGGTACAAGAGATCTCTATATTATTGGTTCAGATGCAGATAATGTAATTATAGATATCCAAAATTCATCAATTAATGGATTTTACTTAAGCTCATCAAATTCTGAGTTTAAAGGTATATCTATCATAAATGGCAATTGGGGAATTAATGTAGGTTTAATGGGCTCCGTTTTTGTGGATAGCTGCAAATTACTATCGAATCAATATGGAGCAGGTCATGATGATTTTGGTTTCACTGTCAATGTCCGCCATTGCCAAATTAACAACAATGCTATTTATGGGATCAATACTTATTCGGGTACGATTGAGGGCTGCAGGTTTGAGGGAAACGGCACTGCAATATGGGGTAAGTTTGTCGCAATCAATGATACAATTGTGAATGGAGTTGATGGTATCGGAGGAATTAGATTAACAAGCACTTATGCAAACTATACTGCCGATAGCTGCTATTTTGAAAATATGACCGGTGTTCTGATAGAACCGGGAGGTGGGAACTATATCAGAGATTGTATATTTTTAAATAATTCTGGGACCCTGCTTCAGAATATTGCTTCAGATAGATATGCACATCTTATAGATTGTAATATTCAAAATTCAGGTAATATTATAATCAGTTCTAGTGGAGATTATCCGGTACGGCTGGAAATGATAAGATGTCTTTATGTGAATGGAAGTATAAGTTCTACTGGATCTTCTGTGTTAGATGGATCTATTATATTATCGAATAGTACTTTTATCAATACTGATGTTTATGCGCATTCGTACTCTGGGATGAGCATAAATTTTGACCATAATATTTTTTATTTTGATACACTTGCATTAGCACTGGAAGTTGATGTCAATGCTGTACTCACCTGCAATGATATTTATAATGGTTCAGTTTTAGGTATTCCTGATCCGGTTGGAACGGATGGAAATATAGCTGATGATCCACGCTTCTGTGATAAGGATAATGATAATTATTTCATAGCAGACAATTCTCCCTGTGCGGCAGCAAACAATGATTGCGGTGAGTTAATAGGGATGGCTGATATTAATTGTTCTGAGGTTTTAAGAGCTTTCTATGTGAGTTTAGCCGGCGATGATTTAACGGGTGATGGATCAGATTCCAGTCCATTTTATACAATTCAACATGCCATAGATCAAGCTCTTGATGGTGATACGGTTATTGTTAAACCAGGTACATACACAGGACCATCCAATTATAATCTTAGCAATAATGAAACTCCATTGGTAATCATCGGTGAAAAAGGAGCTGACAGCACTATTATCGATGTCGAAGGAAATGATGCAAATGCATTTAACGTAGATAATACCTCAGGTGAATTTTTAAAAATAATTGGAATTACTATTGCCAATGCCCATTGGGGTGTCCTTTGCGATGAGAGTGGATCAACAACGTATATCGATAGTTGTATAATCTCAAGCTGCGATTATGGGGTTGGTGATTCTTCCGGATACTTCTTGTTAACTCTAAAAAACTCAACAATAAAAAATTGTAGTAACTTCGGATTTTATTCAAAAAACAATGACATCGCAACTTTGATTATTGACAGCTGTACTTTTGAATCTAATAGTACTGCGATACATGGTACATTCACTGCTACAAATTGTCTGATCAAGGATGGTAGTAATGGAATCAGTGGGAATTTTGCCGGAGGGGGAGAGTATTATAATATATCTAATAGTATTTTTGAGAATCTTGATGGCATTGTTATTTATGCAGCTTATTCAAGCATAGTTTCAGATTGTGAAATTAAAAATAACAGTGGAGTGATCATTCGAAATTATGCTGGTAGAGATCTCACTATTTCAAATTGTAATATATACAACAACACTGGTCCGGGGATAGAGCTTACTGGCAATACTGATGAAAGTAGTATTTTTAATATGTCTAATTGTACATATTACAGTAATGCTCAGAGTTATCATTTTGACAGAATTCAAGACTACTCTCAATCTGTATCAATCTCAAATTGTATTTTTGCCTTTAATTCAGATACTGCAATTTATATAAAGAATCAGGGTCCAAATGTCTCCCACAATATTACCAATACAATTATTGTATACAATGAGGGTTATGGGATCAGTTTGGACAGTGTCCTGAATATTTCATGCAGTGATGTCTTTGGCAATATTGAAGGAAACTATGACACAACCAGAATGTTGGATTTAACTGGCTTAGATAGCAATATCTCATTGGAACCTCGTTTCTGTGATCCGGATAACTTTGATTTTAATTTAGCTGAAAACTCGCCCTGTGCACCAAACAATAATAGCTGTAGCACATTGATAGGTGCCTTACCTGTTAATTGTGATACCATTATTAAAGCCTGGTACATTGCAATAACCGGTGATGATGTTAATGGAGATGGAAGTCTGGGTAACCCATTTGCAACAATTCAAAGAGGGATTGACAATTGTATTAGTGGTGATTCGGTTATAGTTGAACCTGGTACTTATACTGGTGATGGTAACCGAGATATTGATTTTTTGGGTAAATCGATAATTGTGATGTCATCTGATGGTCCGGAACTCACAATTCTTGATTGCGAAGCAGATACTCTAAATCCATATCGTGGATTTTATTTTCATAATGGAGAAGACACTACTTCAATCGTCAATGGATTTACAATTAAAAACGGACTGGATAGCATTATGGGTGGGGGAGTTCTCTGTTCCTTATCTTCACCCACAATTGAGAACTGTATTTTGTTGAATAATATAGCAGGAGGATACAGCTCTACAGAACCTCAGGTATATGGTGGTGGAATGTGTTGTATTGGTTCATCTCCAATAGTAAAAGGATGTGTTGTTGAGGGCAACATTGCCTGGGGTTATTCTCGAGGAGGAGGAATATATTGTGATTCATTATCCTCTCCTGTTTTCGAAGGATGTGAATTCCGTAATAATATGAGTAGAATAAACAGTGGTGGTGGAATTTATTGTAAAGGTCCAAAAATATCATTCAGGGATTGTTATTTCTTTAGCAATGATGCCGGATACGAAGGTGGTGGTGGTGGTCTTTATATGGCTAGTGGTGATACATTAATTGTAAGCAATTGCATTTTCGAAGAAAATCAGGGTGACAATGGAGCTGCTATAATATGCACTGATAATATATTAGTGGTTATCGACAGCAGTCTCTTTTTCGATAATAAAGTACTCGAAAGTGGTCAGATATTAAATTTGAATAGCGATTCTACTGCCATTAGAGGTTGTACATTTTCAGGTAATGTAATTTATCATACATCATTCAAATATATTATTCTTGTTAATGGAAATTTATTGGTAGAAAACAACATAATTGCATTTAATGTCGGTACAGGTTTGTATTATTTCGGTGATACACTGCTTAATAACATTAGTATCTCCTGTAATAATATTTATGATAATACCTGTGGTAACTGTAGCAATTATGGCGGAATTTCTGATCAGACCGGATTAAATAATAATATATCAGTAGATCCACGCTTTTGTGACATTTCAAACAATGATTTTAATCTTGGGTCAAACTCTCCCTGTGCTGCAGTAAATAGTGAATGTGGCGAATTAATTGGTTTGTTGGATGTTAATTGTTCTGATATTTACAGATCATATTATGTTAGTACTGAGGGAAATGATACAACAGGTGTAGGGGATGATTATAAACCTTTTTATACAATCCAACATGCCATAGATCAAGCTCTTGACGGAGATACAGTTATTGTTAAACCTGGTACATATACCGGTGATGGTAATCGGGATATTGACTTTGGAGGTAAGAGTCTTGTATTGATGTCGGAATATGGAGCAGATTCAACGATTATAGATGGTGACTCAAATATGGGAAATCCCGATTCATGGGGACGTGCTTTTATATTTCAATCTAATGAAGATTCTCTAGCAGTTGTCTCAGGATTTACAATCACCAGAACTAAAAGTTCTCAACGTGGTGGAATAGTTTGCAATCAGTCATCACCAAAAATATTAAATTGTAAATTCATAAACAATCAACATTCCGGAGCTTTGTACTGTACTGAATCATCACCATATATAATTGATTGTTTGTTTGAAAATAACCGTGCTGGTGCAAGTGAGTATAAAAGTAGCACAATTATTGATCGAGGAATCTGGTCGTCAAATGGAGGTGCTATAAAATGTGACACCAATTCAAATCCTGCTTTCATTAATTGTACATTCAAAGATAATATTGCTGATGCTTGTCGAGGTGGAGCCGTGGCTTGTGATAGTTCTTCACCAGCTTTTATTAATTGTTCTTTTATAAATAATTTTGCTTATAGTCGAGGTGGAGCTGTTTACAGTATAAATACATCTTCTCCTAGTTTTGACAGTTGTTCTTTTTTACAAAATTATACAATTACTGGAGCAGGAGGAGCAATCGCTTGTAGTCTGTCCTCACCTACATTTAGTTATTGTTTGATTTCTGATAATTATGCAGATGATTATGTTGGTTTAAGTGAATTTGGAGGGGGGCTTTACCTTGATAATTCTTCACCATTACTTGATAATTGTACAATTGTCAAAAACCATGCCTATGCTAATGTTATAGATAGTATCTTTGGAGGTGCGGGTATTTATTGTAAAGATACTTCCTCACCTATTATTACAAATTGTATTATCGCTTTCAATGGATTTGGAGGATCAATAGTTTGTAATGATAGTTCAAGTATACCAATAATATCCTTTACAGATATTTATGGAAATGATCATGGTGATTGGATTGAGCCAATTGACTCTTTGCAATCTTTAAATGGAAATATGTCGTTTGATCCGCTTTTCTGTGATACTGCCAATGGTGATTTTCATATTGATTCTCTCTCTCCGTGTGCGCCTGATCATCCATTAAATTCTTGTAGCGTTCTAATAGGTGCTTTGGAACCAGAATGTCAAAATTGTACTGATGTTGATAGTGATGGGATTTGTGAACCACTTGATAATTGTAATGATCTTTTCAATCCCGATCAGGCTGATGGTGATAGTGATGGAATTGGCGATTTCTGTGATACTGATATTAGTTTGGGTTTCAGTTCTGCTATTGATGGTTGGCAATTTGAAAATAGTTTAAGTAATATGTGGCTTTACAGCTGGAATAATGGAGATCCTGAAGATGAACGTTGTGATTGCTATCCGATACTGGCTCAGTGTTTCCCCAGTTGGTCACTTTTTCAGGATGCGTTTGGAGAAGAACAGACAGAATATTTAAATGGCAGCCGAAGTCCTCTTGCTGAGGAAAAATGGCACGCTATCAAAGATTGCTGGAGTGGATCATGTTTTGGGTTTGCCATAAGTTCATTTCTGTTTTTTGATGACTACTTGAGTGTTTCAGAAGAGTACCCGGGTTCAATTAAACTATACGATGTGCTGATTGATGATCAGAGTCAAAACATGGTAAACAAATACTGGATTTATCAATTCGGCAACGAAACCCAGAGCCATCGTAATGATAACTGGAATACCACTACTCCATCTCAGACACTACAAACATGTAAGGATATGATCAACTCGCCGGGCGAAGATAACAGCGTATTATCTTTTTGGAACAATGGCTCCGGTGGTGGCGGAAGAAGCGTGAACCCATACCGGTGTGAGCAGGATGGCACAAATCTTGATTTGTGGTATATTTATATTTATGATAATAATCATCCGGGTGATGATTCATATCGAATTGTTGTAAACACAAACACCGATACATGGTTTTATTCTGAGCTGCCTGCCTGGGGTGGATCAAAATATTTATTCATGGAAAAGCCCTCAAGTAGTTTCACTGTGTTGCCATCGCTGTTAAGACAGGGTCTTCCCAAAAACAATAAATTAATAAATCGGGAACTCTCAGATTATATTGAAGTTTATCATTCCTCAGCTAGTGAGATAACTCTGGAATCAAATAGTGGCATTATTGGGTATACAAATGAATCTCCTTATAGCACTCTTTCTGATGGGATGCCAATCATCCCAACTACCGGTTATGAGATGCTACCAATAGGTCATTATCTTCCAAATAATGTTTGGGATATCTATATAGAAAATGTTTTTGATACTTCAACTAATTTCCAGATTAGTTTTGTAACAAATACGACTGTTCTTCTTTATGAAAGAGATGTGCAAATTGGTACTGAAGAAGATCAACTGCGCTATGATGGTGATGATAGTACCATGATGGTTTTCAATCCGAGTAGTGAAAGCCGTTCTTATGATATGACAGTGATTTCAGTAGTATCAGATTCTGAAATTGTTTGCTCTGTAGAAAATATAGAAATAAACCCATCCGACTCAACTGGATATTCAATTACAGAAAATAGCGGTTTGCAAGTTGATAATTATGGCGATGCAACTTCATATACAGTTCGTATTCAAATAGTCGGGGATAACTCTGACACAGTCTTTTATAATGAAAGCATACCTATCGACAGCAATACCACTCATTCCATTGAGCCTAATTGGCAGCAGAATGGAGATTCAATATTAATTCTAGTTGATGAAGAAATGACTGGTGTTTATGATGACACTCTTGTATTTGACAACGAGGGAGAACCTCCTCCGACCTGTTGTGAACTCCGTGGTGATGTTTCCGAACCTAATGATGGTGTTGTACTGGTAAATGATCTTGTCATGCTGGTTAATTATGTATTCAAGGGAGGGATTGCACCATCATGTCTTGAGGAAGGGGATTGCGCCCCGCCACTAGATGGATTGACTCTGATAAATGACCTGGTATATCTGGTTAATTATGTTTTTAAAGGGGGAGCAGTACCACCTGATTGTTAATATTTGGTATGGATAATTAGTAATTACGACCACTTTTTGTGAATTAGAGTGGTCGTATTATTTTGTGCCCATCAACTATCAAAACAGATACAATTAAACAAAAACAGTCAAAACATAAATACCTATTGGAGAATCTCTGTTTTTTCCGATTTAACTTTTGCGTTTTCTGTTTTCTTCATTAATATTCTTAGTTAAGGTACATAATTATTATTATAAATGAACTTTATTAGTACATTCCATAATAAGTACACAAATATTTTATTCTAACTATACTTTGAAGTATTCTTCTATATATATAAAGTTCAACAAGATTAAGTTCTAATTTATGACAGCCGATAATATTATCATTATCGGGTATATTGGTAAATAAATACCAAATATACCAGCAATTACATTTCAATCTGAAGAAGAAAATTTCAAATATTATGAGAGTGTGCTTAGACACAAAAGAATCAAAAAATAAATTTTGAGTGGAGATAAATTATGAGCTCACAGCGAATTCTATTAGTTGAATGTCAAACTGCAAGTAACAATGATATGGAGCAGATCCATAAGCAGTTGGCTGGAGATTGGGATTCAAAAGTTGTTTTTAGCGGGAAAGAAGCATTAGAAGAAGCAGATAAAGCGACTTTTAATATTGTGATTTGCAGAATGCAATTGTCTGATATTTCAGGAACTGATTTATTAAAAAGTATTTGCAGCAAGAATACTGCGACTCTACGATATATGATGATCGACAATGAAGTTGATCGGAGTACTCTCCATGAATCCTGGTCAGTAGTTCATCAGTTTATTTCAAGTCCGTGTAAACCTGAATCTGTTGTTTCGATAGTTAATGATTCGATAAAGCTTCATAATTTTTTATCCAATAAAAAGTTATGTGACAGGATAGCCGCTGTAGGAACTTTACCAAGCCTTCCTGAGATCCATGAAAAACTGGTTGATGAGTTAAAAGATGAAAATACATCTATTCAAAAAATTGCAGATCTGGTCGGGCAGGATATTGGTATTACAGCCAAAGTACTTGCCACTGCAAATTCGGCCTTTTTTGGTTTGAGATCCAGAGTTGAAAATATAACTCAGGCAATAAATACTCTTGGAATTGATACAGTCGAAGGAATTGTATTTGCGGCAGGTGTTTTTGGACAATTTGAGAATCCCAACTTTCCTGGATTCTCCCTTGAATCGATATACAATCGAGGCGTAGCCGTTGGAACTAAAGCCCGTATGATTGCTCATGCTTTTGGATTGAACAACATGCTTACAAATGATGCACTATTATCAGGCACTCTTCATGCCGTTGGACAGTTGGTAATGCTCACTTCATTTAAGGATGAATTTAGTGAAGCTCTCGAATTGGCAAACAAAGAATCTATCCCGTTCCATGAAGCTCAAATGAAAGTGTTAGGTGTTACTGATGCTGCTATTGGAGCTTATTTATTGTCACTTTGGGGACTAAGGGATACAGTGGTCGAGGCTGTTGCCTGGCATTACAAACCCAGTGAAGCAGCTGCGCCTATTATAAGTCCGCTTACTGCTGTGCATCTTGCTTATGCTACTGATCTGGATGGCTGTAATAATATAAAGAAAAATGAGACATCAGCTGTTGATATCAATTATCTTGATGCTCTTGGAATTAGTGGCCAATTAGAAAGTATTCGCAGTCTATGTACCAGTGCTTTGGCATCAGTATAATAAGTTATAATTCTGAATTTTCATATTAACCGCCTCGAATATAATCGGGGTGGTTATTTTTTTTGCTGATAAAAAACTTTTATTGGATCTGCTCGTATATCCTCATAGATTATATTGTAGACAATTCTAAATTCTTGTATCAGAGGAGGATTTATGAGACAACTATTAATTCTATCACTTTTGTTTTTTGCATTGTTAATCAGCACTGCAGGTGCACAGGTAGATTCAACTTTCAAGATTACTCAATTGACTGAAAAAATCTATCAGTTGACTACTGATCAGGGAAGTTATACTACTAATGTTTTACTTTCTATCGGTGAAGATGGTATTTTAATTGTTGATACTGATTCTGAGAGTAATGCTGAAGAACTAAAAAAGATTGTAGAATCATTTAAAAAAGGAATCCCGAAATATATCATAAACACTCATCGTCATGTTGAGCATGTCGGCGGCAATGCGATTTTTGGTAAAGAACCGGTTGTTATTGCCCATTATTTGGTTCCTTCAAAATTAAGAAGCGGGGGATATTTGTTTGATGAATTTCCTGATGCTACTTTCCCTGACATAACTTTTACTGACTCGCTTTTATTAAATTTTAATGGAGAGCAGATAAGATTAGTGGAGATGGGGGGGAGCCATGATGATAATGAAATTATGGTGCATTTTACAGAATCAAAAATTGCTCATATAAGTTCATTGGTTAATGGTTTGAATTTTCCCTCAATTGATGCTGATGGTGATCTTCTGAGATTTCCCGAAATTATTTCCAAAGCTATTAGCTTACTGCCAGAAGATGTTACGATAGTCTCCGGTCATAATAATAATTGTAAATGGGGGGACTTGCAGCGTTATCATGGTATGATTGTAAAGACAATCGAAATTGTTCGTAAAGGTTTGGATGATGGTAAAGATGTTGAAACTCTTCAAAAAGAAAAGGTATTAGAGGAATTTCAGGTATATAATAAAAGCTATGTAGATATTGATACCTGGATAGATTATATCGCCAGTGGAATCAATAAAGAAACACCCAAAAAAGAGATTTATGAACCACTCTATTATGCTTTAAAAGATGGTGGAGCATCAGCAGCAATCGAAAAGTATAATCATCTTAAAAATAATTATTCGGAAGAATATAACTTAAAAGATGTTTATTTGCTTGTGATAGGAGACAAGCTTTTATCAAAAGATAAAATATCGGATGCTATCAGCATTTTGGCGTTTTGTTTAAAAGAATTTCCTGAGGGGGAATATGCTTATTATACAAATTATACTATAAGCAATGCTTATAAAGAGCAGGACAATAAAGAAAAGGCAATAAAATACTGTGAAAAGTCACTTGAGCTAAAACCAGAATTTAAAGCTGCTGCATCCCTTCTTGAAGAGCTAAAGAAGATGTAATTTAGAATTGCTATAAAAATAAAAAGCCACCCCAACTGGAGTGGCTTTTGTTTTGTCTAACCTTTAACAGCCTAAACTCCGCTGAATTGAATATCCTTGAAATACATACTCGGGCGTCGCCACGAAGAATAAATCCAGGGATCATTTCCAAATTCAACGAGTTGCATGAGAAACTCGGTGAGGTTGCCTGAAATGTTCATCTCATTAACAGGCTTTATTTTTTTGCCATTCTCTATATATGTCCCAATTATACCCATCGAAAAATCACCGGTAGTTGAATTAGAGTTGCCCCCAATAAATCCGGTCACTAAAAAGCCTTTTTTCATTTGAGCAATTAACTGATCAAGATTTTTATCACCATTGCCAAAAACAAGGTTTGTTGTCCCTCCGGATGTTGGTTCCCAGCCCAATTTACGTCCATTGTACCAATCGACATAATATGATTTTAAAATACCATTTTCTATTATTGGTCTGCTCTTTGTAGCAATGCCATCGCCATCGTACAGGCGAGATCCAAAACCGGAGACTATATGTGGATCATCAATTATTGTAAAATTATCCGAGGCAATTTTTTCGCCTAATTTACCCTCTAAAAATGATCGCTTCTGTTGGATAGAAGATGCATTGAGCGGACTGATTAAGGAATATAGCATACGACTGGCGGCTCTGTTTTCGATCACCATGTCATAAACACCGGAATCAATTTTTTTCTGTCCAACTTTTGTTAAGGCCCTCTCGGTTGCTTCTTTTCCGAGTAATTCTGGTTTCGTCATATCTTTGCGAAAACGAAAAGTATGCCAGCACCAGTCACTGGGGCGACCGTCACCATCACCTTTAACAGTAGACTCAGCTCCAGCAGAGTAGACTGTTGTTTTTGAAGAGCCTTCAAAACCATTACTATGTACTTTGACAGTTTCATACATAGAATCACCAAAACCGGCATTGCTGGTTATGACCTTATCACTTTGATCACTCGCACTTTGCTCGATAGCTTTAGCATAGGCAACTCTTTTATCAGTAGTAAGTGATTCGTAATCTTCGTCAAAAGTTTTTAAATCAATATCTTTCTGACCTTCATAATACTTGGGATCAGGCAGGCTTCGATATTCATCCTCACTAAGATATTTAGTCATTGCAACGGCTTCACTAATAAATCGTGAAAGTGATTCTTTTCTGAGGTCATTTGTAGATTGACCTGAGTATTTTTTATCAACATAAATATTGATAGAGAGTGAATTTTGAGTCGATTCCTGAAGCTTGTCAACTTTTTGGTTTCTAACTTCGACCTCAACATCGCGACTGTTCACAATATTTACCGATAGTTCATCCGCACCCGCTTTTTTAGCAGTATTAACAGCCCAGTGGGCGAGTGCCAATCGTTCTTGTGTATTCATAGCTTATATCTCATTTCCTTTAATAATACATTTACGAATTGGTTCCACCCACGGTAATGGAGGAGACTTTGGTTGTAGGTAATCCCATAGAAACCGGAACACTCTGGCCGCCTTTACCACACATACCGCTACCAACTGACATTTTAAGATCATTACCTACCATAACAACATTTTTCAGAACTTCCGGTCCATTGCCAATAATGTTAATGTCTTTGATCGGTTGTGTAATTTTCCCATTTTCAATTAAATTTCCGTTTTTGACATAGAATGTAAAATCACCCGGGCCAATATGAACTTCACCATTAGTGAATGATTCACAGTAGATTCCCTTTTTAACGCTTTGTATAATTTCTTCTTTCGTGTTTGGTCCCGGCTGCATATAAGTACAACGCATGCGCGGTAATGGCGAATGACGGAAAGATTGGCGACGTCCATTTCCCGTTGATTTAATGCCATAATGTTTTGCGCTGATTCTATCATGCATGTAAGATTTGAGAATGCCGTCTTTAACAAGGAATGTTTTTTCAGTATCTTTGCCTTCATCATCAACATTCAAAGCACCTCTGGCTGATTTCCAGGTGCCGTCATCAACTATGGATACCATTGGCTCTGCTATCTGAGTATTTATGGCATCAGAGTAAATCGATTCATTTTTACGGTTAAAATCCGCTTCCATGCCATGTCCAATTGCTTCGTGCAAGAGAATACCTGAACTTCCTGCAGCCAGAACAACTTCCATCTCTCCGGCATCAGGTTTAGTGGCATCAAATAAAACCATTGTCCTGCGAACAGCTTCATCAGCAACATGCTCAAGATTCTTATCATTAAAATGTTCCGGACCTTTACGGGCAGCGAGACTATATCCATTCTCTTCCTTCTGTCCATTTTGTTCTGCCGAACAACTTGCATGAATTTCAGCCATCGGACGATAATCAAAGGCAATGTTTCCATCGGAATCGGCAACCATTACCCGCGATGTCCAGTCACCATACCATAAGCGAGTTTTGGTGATCCGTTTATCTTTATCCATTAACTTTGCATTTAATTTCTGAACTATTGGTATTTTTTGGTCGATTCCAACATCAGCCCAGGCTTTTTCAACCGGATAATAATTGGGAATGCTTCTGAATTTTAATTCCTGCACTGTAACTTTTTGGGTCAGATTGGCAATGTTTGATGCAGTTTTAGCAGCTTTGATCATTGCTTTTGGTGATAATTCTTCGGTAAAGGAATAACCGGTCTGATCACCATTAACAACCCTGATGCCAACTCCGTATTCAATATCGCAATATGCTTTGTTTACAGCATCGTCCTGCAAGCCAACCCAATTGGATATTCGGTGTTCAAAATACAGATCACAGAAATCACCACCATGACTGAGGGCAGCTGAAATTGTTTTTTTGATAATCTCTTCATCAACCTGAAATAGATCATAGTACTCGGTTAACTTTGCATTGGCGTTGGGACCGGCAAATGCTTTTGTCGGGTCAAGGTGCAGAATGGCGGGTATAGATGCGACAGCAACCCATTTGGCTCCATCCTTGATAAATTTTCGGCGCGTTATTGCAGCCATACAAATCTCCTTGATATATATTTATATTGAAATTTAAAAACCATAGAAATGTGATTTGTCATATTCGACAGCATAATTAGACCTCTACCTATAATGTTAGATTACGAAGAGTATTTAAGAAAGTTTTTATTTTTTTAAATTAATTTAAAAAAGCCACCCCTTTTGGGGGTGGCTTTGATATGTTAAAGTTTACTTATTTATAAACTATTAACACGGTGGCGGTGGAGGACCAGCCTTGAAGACATAATTGACCAGATAGACGAGGTCATTTACAAGTATCAAGTTATCAAGAGGTAAAACGACATCACCTTCTTCCAGACATGGAGGAGGTGGGCCGCCCTTAAATACATAATTAACCAGGTAAACAAGATCGTTTACAAGAACAAGTAAATCATTATGCAAGGCATCACCACGTATTCTACAACAGCTTGCCGGTTCGGTAACAATGTCAGTTTCAACTGTGAGAACATTGTAGTTTTCAGTCGATGTTGAGTCCGGTCCGGATAATGCCTGGAGAATTATATTATTACCAGGAATCAGAGGACCTCCAAAGAATTCACTTGAATAGACAATCTGCCATATGTTACAATAGTCCGGGTAAACTTCATGCCATTTACTACCCAGGTGATTAGTCAATGGAGCATTCAGCGGATTAGGTGGATCGACCAGATCAAGATACATCGTATCGTAAGGTGCACCTTGAGTTGCTACCAGAATTGTAGTTGTTACTAATATGACATGTTCGAGACTAACTTCGGTAGGATCAGCAGAATTTGTGAATTCTAGAGTATCACAGAAACTGAGAATGCCATCACCGTTATCAAAGAAATCGGTTACATCCCAATCAGTACAGTAATTATCATATAGCTCATGCCAGTGTGTACCAGTCGGATCTCCAAATGGAGGTCTGTATCCATCAGTATTGTGCTTTACATCTCCGGGAGTATGATCTTCCGGAGGATCTATACAAATTGGAGGATAAATACAGGTACAATCAACCGGTGGAGGTCCACCCGTGAATATGAATGCCATGAGATAATTCACATCTCTCCAGTCAATGCAACAATCGCCATTGACATCTGCATTAGCCAATACTATAGGTGCAGGTCCGCCGTTGTAAAGATAGTTAATAAGATAAATCAAATCCTGGACATCGTAAAATCCATTAAGATCTACATCGCCCGGATCCTGATAATCACAAGTATCACAAGGATTCGGTGTACATGTCGTACCGTCACCTTCATAAAGATGCCCGTTATTAGCACAGGTTAGTGCATCTGTTATATAGCAGTTTCCTACCGTATCACAGCAGGCTCCTTCCTGTGGTGGCAGCTCACCATTGGTAACAACCAATGACAGGTCAAGTGATGGGACACAGTCATGGGTAACTATTCCCGTACCTTCAAGAATCACAAAATTACTACCAAATACATCAATTGATAGCCATTCCGGATTATAGTTGATATAATCCCAGTCAAATGAGTACAGGTGTGGACCCTGATAAACAGGACCATCATATAGGGTATCCCTACCTATGAACATATGTTCATCTTCAGGAGTAAAAGGACCAATTGGAGGCATGCTGTCTCCAGGAGGTTGTCCTTCAAGTGACCATATATCAGTTGACCAGTTGACTACAAATGTTAACCAACCTTCATATTGATAATCTATCAAATCAACGACAAATTCAATATGTGTAGTTTTCTTGCGTTCATAATCAAAAGGATGATCATAGAACCAGATATTATAGAATTGCCATTCCGGTTGGAAATATTCATACCACCCGGTTCCATAGAGGCCATCACCATAGAAATCAGTTCCACCACTTAATGAAGGATCAAGTTGATGGTCCAGATCAATTCCAACCCAGAAGAGGTTTGTTCTTGGATCATTATAAGGTTCCCAGATATCAATCCAGTTAAGGTCACCCCATAATCCCCAGACAGCATCATCATTCCAATGATCCTGGGTTGATTTCCATCCCCAGGTTGTATTTTGTGGATCAGCTACAATAGCAGAAATATTAACCCAGTAGATTGTTCCGTAATCCTGCCAGAACCAGAATGGCTCAGGTAAGCAGATATTATACTGCCAATAAGCTGTGTGATCATCAAGGATCATTTCACCTGTAGCAGGATCATACCAACCCTCCATAGTCGGTGGATCGACTGGTGTGAAATCGAAATCCTCAACAAAGAATTCCCATAAAGTTTCACCAGGTCTTGAGTATATCTCAACATCTGGACCACAACAGGCAGGAACCGGATAACCTCCATATGGAGCAAAAACCGATAAACCATATGTGAAATAATCAGAGTAAAGATCAGCATCGGCTTGATCTACAACACAATCACCATTCATGTCAGCTTCCCACAATGGATTTGGAGCTGGGACGCTACCCTGAAGATATTGTAATAAATAAACCAGATCCGCTACCGCTAATCCTATTCCATCACCATCACAATCACCTGTGGCCCAGGTTGTATCAACACAACCGTAGGTAGCTGGGATATCTGCGTGCAGACTTAGTTGGAAGCCAATAACAGTACCTTCATCTTCATGTTTCCATGCTCCCCAGAAATGGAAATCTTTGATCCATCCGGTTTCCATACACATGAAATCTTCTGCCAGAATCATAGGTTGGGTAGCATTCACTGCCCATCCGGTTTCATCCGGTAGCTGTGGATAATGGTGTTTGTAGGGATCCCCCGGCTGCCAATCACATTCTTCCACAGGTGTATAAGTGAGCTGGAAGCACATGTCAATTGAATATCCCAATACAGCCGGTGTCCAGTCCGGTATACCGAAATAGACACTTCTGAATACCGCTTCATGCAGCATAATTGGAATTTCGTGATACGCCCATCCAGATTGTGGTGCTGTATTACCGATACCCTGAATGGATATCCAATACTTTGCACCAGCTACAAACAACATCGAAGTAGGCAGATCAACTGAGTAGTTGAAATAACCTGCTCCTATGAGGGTCTCGTTGACATCAGAATTTGCAAAATCCCAGGTAGCTAATAGTGCCCCTGGTTGAGTGCCCCCAATGTCATCATAGAATGAGATCCTCCAAATAAAGTCTCCATCATCGGGAGGGCCGTTATAGTAACCGCCAACCCAGTGGACATCATTTACATACTGGTCCACATCAAACGAGAAGTCATCGGCCGGTTCACTATCAACACCTCCTACGAAGTCTTCGATTTGAGCAGTGAGCATACCAGTATATGTCATGTCATTGTCCCAAACAATGGCACGAGACTTAGGAACATCAATCGGAACGAAATCTTCAGATCCCACATATGGTCCTGATGTCATACTATGGGGACGATTGTTGTTCTCGGTCGCGGCCATTAAAACAACAGCGAGCATAAGAAATATTCCTATACTCGCCAAAATCAATCTTTTAGTCATGATCCCTCCTTTTGAGTTTTATCAGATTGATTGGATTTAACAATACGTTTTTACGGATATAAAGACACACTTTAACTTTCCTGTTATTACATAAAGATTACCATCTTGGTCCGATTACGATTTATCACTACAGGTGATATTAAATAATTTTAAGAATGTCCTGCTGTTGCAATATCAATGAATTCCTATATCACAATCGCACATATTTTATAATAAGTACATATTTAATATAAGAAAGTTGGATAGGATTGTAAATAATTAAATTGATTGTTAATGTGTTTGACAATCGGGAAATAATATAGGTGAATTAAGTCTTGATTGTTTTATTGAGTTTTTATTTTGTAGTTTTAATAATTTGTTAATTAATTTTTTTAAATCGTATTATTATTAGAGAGGAATTAATATGAGTGAGAATAAAAAAGATATTGGAAAAATAGGTTGGATTGATCTAACAGTTCCTGATGCAGAAAAGGTTAAAGAATTTTACAGCAAAGTTGCCGGATGGAAGTCTGATCCGGTTTCTATGGGTGACTATAATGACTACTGTATGATTCCACCTGATGCCGATGTTCCCGTTGCTGGAATTTGTCATGCGCAAGGCGTCAACAAAGATCTCCCGCCCCAATGGATGATTTATATTACTGTAGAAAATCTTGATCAGAGTATATCTGCCTGTAAAGGAAATGGAGGAGAGATAATAGTTGATCCTAAGAAAATGGATGACAAAAGCCGCTACTGTATCATCAGGGATCCTTCCGGTGCAGTAGCGGCTTTATATGAACATAAATAATAGAAACCTGCTCTGAAATTATTCTGCCAAGAGCAGTTCTAATTCATCAACCAGATTGCTGAAAACATTTATCGTATGCAGAACTGGTTCTGGCTGAGTCATATCAACGCCCGCCTCTTTTAAAATATCAACCGGATATTTCGATGACCCGGTCGAGAGGAATTTCATATATGTATCAAGATAATCTTCTTCGCCATCGACAATTTTCTGTGACATCAATTGAGCAGCAGCAAAACTTGTAGCATATTGATAAACATAATATTGCCAATAAAAATGGGGGATAGCCATACCCAGCATTCCGCTTAGTTCGTCAACTGTAAGGTCTTCTCCCCAATATTTTTTATAAATTTCCAAAAAAGTATTACGGAAATATTCAGCCGAAAATGCTCCACCTTGTTCGAGATGACTATGAATAGTTAACTCAAATTCACCAAACATAATCTGGCGGAAAAAAGTGGTTCTGATATTTTGAATATAGTAGTTAAGCAAATACATCTTTTCCTGTTTATCGGTACAGTTTTTTAACATCTGTTTTAACAGGACTGCTTCTGCACAGGTAGATCCGACCTCAGCTGCAAAAATTGCATAGTTGTGGTACAGGTAGGATTCATTTTGATTTACATAAAATGACTGCATGGAATGACCCATTTCATGAGCCAATGTAAATACCCAGTCTAATGTTCCATTATAATTTAACAAAATATATGGGGAAGAATTATAATTCCCTCCGGAAAATGCTCCAGAGCTTTTACCTTCGGTTTCATAAACATCCACCCAACCGGAATTGAGTCCCATTTGGAAATCAGTTATATATGGTTCTCCCATAGGAGCTAATCCCGCAATAGTCATCGCCATCGCTTCTTCGTAGCTGTATTCCTTATTCTGATCTGCTACCAGGGGAACATATAGATCATAGGGAAAGAGAGTATCATACCCTAATGTCTTCTTTTTCAGTGCGGCCCATTTATGAAGCGGTTCAAGATTGTTATTAACTGTCTCAATCAAATTGTGATAAACGGAAATTGGAATATTATTATAAGCCAGGGCCATGTCCAGACAGGTTTCATATCCGCGAGCTTTCATGTAGAAAAAATCTTTTTTGATAGCTCCTCCAAAAGTGGCTGCAATCGTATTCTCATGCTTCTCATATGCGCCGTAGTATGCCTTATGTGAATCCTGCCTGACTCGTCTGTCAGTCGACTTTCGGAATTTATCATAGCGTTCATTGGTAAGAGCAACAAGGTTGCTGTCTTCATCATAAATTGATCCAAAAGTCATATCGGCATCAGTAAGCATAGAAAAAATCCGCCCTGAAGAGTATGCTACCGAACCTGCAAGGGCTAAAATTGCTTCTTCTTCGGGTGATAGTATAAATTGTTTCCTTTGATTTAACCGCTCGAAATAAAAATTATATAGTTCCAATTCATCTTCATCAGAGACTAATTCCATTAGTTTATCAGATGGAATGCTAAGAAGTTCCGGTTCAATGTATGAAGTTGCATGGCGAATTTTAGAATTAAGCGATCTGATTCTTCCGGATAGTTCCTGCATGGAACTAATCTTATTATTCTCGCTGAGTTTCAAACCTGCATAAGTAGATAGATTATCAGTTATTAAATCAATATCCTCTTGAAGTTTCAGGCATTCGTATAAAACTTCACCGGATTCGTTAAGTCTGCCTTTGTAGCTTTCGAGTTGCTGGTAGTTGTTCAATACGTAAGTGAAATCTTTTTCCCAGGCTTCAAGATTAGGGTAGATTAGTTCTAAGTTCCATTTGTATTTATCATCAATTTCTTTTCGCTGGGGAATTTGATTTGATTCTGCAATAACAGGACTTATTAGTATTGGAAAAAGCAAGGTAAGAATTAAAACGGATTTTAACATTCTGATGCCGATGCTCATTGTAACCTCCACAATTTGATGCAGGACAAAATTATATTTTTGATAATATACTCAAATGTGAACGGGGAAAAAGTAATTAATAATTTGAATTGGTGATAAATATAAAAATAGGGGAGTAGAAAATTACTCCCCTATTATATATTAAACAAGCTAATAATCTATCTCACTGTAGCTCCGGTTGTGGGACCGGCAGCAATGACTTCATCTGAACACTTGTCGGCATAGTCTTTGAAATTCTCTTCAAACAGACCGGCGAGATGTTCAGCCTTTTTGTCATAGGCTTCTTTGTCAGCCCAGGTTGTTCTGGCGTTTAGAACTTCGGCCGGGACATTAGGACATTCTGTTGGAACCTGAACACCAAAAATAGGATCCTGCTCATAGCGAACATTATCAAGCTTGCCTTCGATAGCGGCATTGAGCATAGCCCGGGTATAATTAATTTTCATGCGACTTCCAACACCATAAGGGCCACCAGTCCAGCCAGTATTAACCAGCCAGCAGTTAACATTGTGATCGCGGATTCTATCAGCTAACAGTTCAGCATAGCGCGAAGGATGCAGCACCATAAATGGAGCTCCAAAACATGCCGAGAAGGTTGCCTGCGGTTCGGTAACACCAGCTTCTGTGCCGGCGACTTTGGCAGTGTAACCGGAGATAAAGTGATACATGGCTTGTTCCGGAGTCAGTTTAGAAATCGGGGGCATTACTCCAAAAGCATCAGCCGTCAGCATTATGACATTTTTTGGATGTCCGGCTTTGCCTTCTTTGACAACATTGGGAATATGTCCCAGTGGATATGCACAACGAGTATTTTCAGTCAGAGAGCTATCATTCAAATCAATGCGGCGAGTGATTGGATCAAAGCCGACATTTTCAAGGATAGTTCCAAATTTTCTGGTAGTAGCATATATTTCCGGTTCTGATTCAGGATCAAGGTTGATTATCTTGGCATAACAGCCGCCTTCAAAATTGAAAATTCCATCAGCACTCCAACCATGTTCATCATCGCCAATTAAACTACGATTGGGATCGGCAGAGAGAGTTGTTTTACCTGTTCCTGAAAGGCCAAAGAATAATGCGGAGTCGCCTTCTTTACCAACATTGGCGCTGCAATGCATTGACAAAACATTTTCCTGTGGTAATAAATAATTTAAAATAGAGAATACTGATTTTTTGATTTCACCGGCGTAAGATGTCCCGCCGATAAGAACTAATTTTTTACTTAGGTTCAATAAAATAAATGCTTCCGAATTGGTTCCGTCTAACTCAGGGATTGCCTGAAAATTTGGAACGTGAAGAACTGTAAACTGTGGAACATGTTTTTCCAACTCATCCCATTTTGCCTGAATAAGCATTGTGCGAGCAAACATATTGTGCCAGGCAGTTTCAGTTATTACGCGAACAGGCAGACGATAGCGAGCATCATGACCGCCAAAACAATCCTGAACATATAACTGACGACCCTGAAGATATGCCTCAAGGCGGTGGAACATCATATCAAATTTTTCAGCCGGGAAAGGCTTATTTACTTTTCCCCACCAGACTTTGTCCCTTGATCCTGATTCTTCAACAATAAATTTATCCTTGGCTGCTCTGCCGGTATGAAGTCCTGTACGGACAACAAGTGGTCCCAAATGAGCTACCATGCCTTCTCTGTTACGGATGGCTTCTTCATAAAGCATGGGTGTATTATGGTTCCAATGAACCTTCCCAATATTTGTAAGGCCGTGATTTTCCAGACCGTACTCGCTGACTAAACGTTTTGTCATTTTGATTGTCTCCCTTATATAAAATTATTATTTGCTATTAAGTTCTTATCCTTATCGATAATGATCGACATATATAAACTATACTTGATAATATCTATTTGGTTTCAACCTGTTGAAATTGTTATATCCTCATACTTATTGTACGCTTTTACCCCATAGAGTTGGAAGTTAAAAAGTTATCGTTCTATGGTTTTACTCACTGTACTGTAAATTATTCAACAATTGGAACTTTTTCGCATTCAATATCTGTTATTAAATATATAAGATAAAAATTGTCAGGAATAAAGGCGTACTATGGTTAAAATATCAATTTCTAATTATAAACCAGCCTCAAGTTATCTTAAATTAACAATATCATTTATTGTAATTCTTTTATTTTTTACACCAAATATCTATTCCGAACCAGAACATACTTATGAAATTATTTCTCGTGATGGCTCTTTTACATGGTTTACAGCTTATGACTCAGCTAGAAGTTTGGGAGGTTATCTGGCGGTAGTCACGGATCAGGAAGAACAGGATTTGATTTTCAATATGTTAGATGAAGGCCAAATTGCCTGGTTGGGGGGACACGATTTAGTTGAAGAAGGCCAGTGGCGATGGTACACCGGTGAACCATTTGATTATAAAAACTGGGCATTAAGCCAGCCGGATACGGGGGATGGTAATGATTATATTCAAATGTATCAGTCAATGGGTGGTTTGTGGATTTCGGATTTTGACCCGATTGGTGCCTTTGTGGTCGAATATGAATGCTGTAAGAAAATGACAGGGAATGTAAATTGCAGTCCAGATGATCAGATCAATATTAGTGATTTAGTTCAAATGGTAAATTATATTTTCAAAGCTGGCGATCCGCCTTGTTGTATAAAAGCAGGTAATGTTGATGGTAATCCAAATGAGTTAGTTAACATTGCTGATTTGACATATTTAGTTAATTATATTTTCAAAGGGGGAGATCCTCCGGTCGCATGTCCTTCAAAATTCACTTCACCTCCAGACACAGTTTCAATTGTCGATCGCACCGGCAAGGAATGGGATGTTTCTATGGGGGTACATCTTTATGGGATGAATCCTGAATATTTTAATTTTGGGGTAGGTCCTGATGCTTTTCCGCCCATTTGGTTTCCCGATTTCCTGTTACCGGGAGATAGCGGTTATCCTGCTCCTGACAGTACCTTTGGAGTACTCGGTGTAATAATCGATCAGGAAAGCAGAGCTTATCGGAAAAGATGGCTTAGTGGTCACGAGGTGGCCAATGATATTTTCTTTGACTCGGTGGCAGTGATGGCCACTTACTGACCGATTGTCAATTCGGCTGTAGTTTACAGCCGCGAACTCGATGGAGAAGTTCTTACATTCGCCGCCAGTGGCTGGACATATTATGCGACATTTGTTTTGTACGATCACCAGAATGAAAATATGTGGTGGCCGGTTAAGATCGAACCGCAGTCTTCGCAATGTGGATGTGGTACATTGTGGTGTGTGTCTGGTCCTGATGTTGGCAAAGTTTTAGATCCTTATAATTCTTTAAATACCGACTGGCAAACCTGGTTCCAAATGCACCCCGATACGAAATATATGAAGGATGAGTAGGGGTGGTCACTTTTCTTTCAAAGTTCAAAAATAGAATTATTCTTTTGTTATTTTATCAGCAAACTCTTGTAATTTTTTGATGTTTGGATGTTTATTTTTCTTTGCAATTTCGACGTGGTCTTGTAGATTACACCAAGGTGATTTAGCACCTTCAGAAATTAATTTATCTAATTCCTTTTCAGCTTTCTTCAGATATTTTTCGTAATGGGCATAACGATAAAACCACAACTCAGCGAGAAAATCAATTTTATCAAGTTCTAATTTAATGGCTTTATCAATTAACTTCTCTGCTTTCTTAAAATCTTGTTTAGATAATACTAAATGATGTGCGTAGTTGCCAATACTGATTGCACTATTCGGATCTAACTCGATTCCTTTTTTGTGATATCCTTCTGCTTTATTATAATCCTTGCGAATATCAGAAAGGAATATTGCATAGTTGCCTATATTGTTTACACTTTCCGGATCTAACTCGATTGCTTTTTTGTAATATTCTTCTGCTTTTTCATAATTCTTGTGAATATTTTTTAGGAATAAGGCATAGTTGCCTATATTGTTTGCATTTTCTGGATCTAACTCGATTGCTTTTTTGTAATATTCTTCTACTTTATCATAGTCCTTGCGAATATTTTTAAGGAATATAGCATAGTTGCCATACATGTCAGCATTTTCTGGATATCTTTCTAATCCAAGTCTATAAATTTCATCTTTTTTGTTTTCATCTTTTTCTTGATATGCTTTAAATATGTATTCAGATGATCCCTTGAACATGTTCTTAGTATCTTCAGATATTGTATCTTCTGTATCTTTAGATAATTTTTCTGCTAATTTTTTGAGTTTTTTATTTAACTCTGAAACTCTACTCTTTGCAACCTCAACAGATTGATGTTTATCTTTGTCATCTAAATTTTCAAAAATTTTGTAACCTAATGCGTTATTTAATGAATACATTAATTCATCAAAACCTTTGATTTTAACAATATAATCTTTTTCAGTTAACAAGTCTTTTATTTTGCTATTCAAATTATTTTTGTTTCGAACACACCAATATATTGGCTTACGGTCATTAGGTTTTATTACCTCTAAGTAATCCATAAGGCTACCATCATTTCCACCATATCCAATGACTAGTAGGTTGAAATTCTTAAGTATTGGTATAAGTGCATTTTTCCACTCTTCCTTTAATTTATTTGTGTTTTCATCATCATTGAAAGGATGTAAAAATAAATCTCTATGAACCTTAATTATTGTGGGTCTTTCTGTTTGAGAAGAAATAAACTCAGCAAGGGTTTCATGTCCTGCGGAAAATGGTTTTGTTGAGGTATACATCCTGACAGCATCTTCTATCAAATAATCAAAATTAGTTGTTATAACAAAATTATGTTTTTCATTTGCCAGTATTTGTGATAGTATTACATATCCAAGCCCAGGATCGACAGATTCCATAATATTCTTGAATTCATCATAACCAACTTGAGCTGAAGATTCATATCTTTTTTTATACAAATATGGATAAAATTCGCCAACTTTCTTGATGTCAAAACCGATTTCTTTTTCCCAGTCTTCTAATTCTTTTTCATCTAAATCATTTTTTATGACATCATACCATTTTTTTGACAATTCCCATCCTGTTGGAATGCCTGAACTTTTAGAAGCACCTGCTCCAATTAAAAAACAAAAACGATTTTCAACACTGTCTAATCTTTTGATATCTTTAAACAATGTCACAAGACGTTTTTGATTAATGCTTTTAGGAGATTTATCTATTTTCTTTTTAACCATTGTTTCCCGCTACTCAAAATTAATTGTCTTAGCACCTGTTGAAAATAATATAGCTTAGTTGCTCGATTATTTCAAGTGTATAATTTTAACTAATGGTTCTCCAAAATCTATTGCTTTCATTTATAAACCATTTTATATTAGCCAATTGATTTGAATGAAAATTTGAGGAATGTATAATGAAAACTTTGATTGTCGCCCTGCAAAAAGAGGGAAAACTTGTCCCGGCTACCTATGAACTAATCGAAGCCGCCAAATCTCTCGGTGGAGAAATCTGTACCGCAGTACTCGCTGAAAATGCCGACTCGCTCGCATCCGAACTTGCCAGTCGCGGTGGTGGAAAAGTACTCGCTGTCTCCGATGCCAAACTGAAAACTTTCAACGATGAACTCTATGCCAATGTCATAACCGAATTGATCAGCAAATATACCCCTGATCTGGTTCTTGGCTCGGCTACTTTCTATGGCAAAGCATTGTTTGGTCGCCTCGCCGGTAAAAACGGTGGATCAATGGCCAGTGAAGCTACAAAGATAACTGCTGATGGAGATAGTGTATCAGTCACTCGTCCGACCTATGGCGGGGCAGTGTTGACTGATATTGTCAAAAATGGCGACAAGCCTTTTTATGTAACTATCCGTCCAAAAATATATCCCGAATCCAAAGATGGTGCTGGTGAAGTTGTCGCTGAAACGGTTGCTGCAGTTGGGAATGATATTGGAACGACTGTCAAAGAAGTTGTTGCTGATACTTCCGGTTCGGTCAATCTTAACGAAGCGGATGTTATCGTTGCTGCCGGACGCGGGATGAAAGCTGCTGAAAATCTGGAAATGGTAAAAGATTTAGCAGGCGTGTTAAGCGGTGCTTTTGGTGCTTCACGTGCAATCGTCGATGCCGGCTGGACCGAGTATTCTGACCAGGTTGGCCAGACAGGTAAAACAGTCAATCCAAAACTTTATATTGCTGTGGGAATTTCCGGAGCAATTCAGCATATCGTTGGTATGAGAACTTCCGGCACAATCGTTGCCGTTAATAAAGATAAAGACGCCCCCATTTTTAATTTGGCTAACTTTGGTATTGTAGGGGATGCCTTTGAAATCGTTCCGGCCTTAACAGCTAAGTTTAAAGCTGAATTAGGGTGACGAACCGTATAAGAGAAGAAAAGCCTGTCATGAATGACAGGCTTTTTTTTGGCATATCCCATAGGGATCATGCCCAACAATTGCTTATCATTTATCTTATGGTTCCGGGGGAGAAGTCACCTCGATTGAGTCGCTGGCAATTACAACACCACATTCGTTTGATATTTTTAAATCAATATTAAATATGCCCGACCCATCAATTACAAAGGATGTTGTATCAATTCCCAAGCCATGAGATATAACAACATCATTACCATCTGCTCCCTCAATGGTCCAATCATAATATACTAAAGAATCACCCAGTTGTGCATCAAGGAAAAAGGTATCAGCACTATCAACAGTAGTTGGGAAAATAGTAAAATATTCTTCAGTTGTAAGCCCAGTTGGAATTGAATCATTTAGACGTACACTATTGCTAATTTGTCCAACTCCAGTACCACATGGACTGTAAACTGTTAATGTACATTTGTATAGTCCTGGAGTGTTGAATACATGGTATGGTTCAAGGTCGTACGAGAGGTAGCCATCTCCGAAACGCCATTCAACACTATCAATATCACCAGGAGTTGTATTTGTAAAATGTACCACAAACTGCTGGAAATCAGATAGGCAGCCTACATTTGGAGTTGCAGTAAAATTAATAAGCCCAAAATCATAAACTGTAACTGTATCATAACCTGTCAAAATAATAGTATCCAGTACATCGGATGTTTGTATTTCAAAGGTAGTTGTTAAACTTACTCCAATCTCACCATTTACATCAAATTCTACTAAATGACTATTACCATCATCAACAGTTTCTGAACCAAATTTCCATCTTCTGGATTGGATAACGCTTAAAGTCGTATCATGTTGAGTAGAATCGACAAATGTAATCCCTTCCTCAATACAGACAAAATTGGTGTCTTTCCAAATTACCATCTCAGGGCAATAGTGAATGCGAATAATGCTGTCAGCGAAAATAGTTTGGTTGGGGCAATCTACACCAGTCAATTCAAGTGTAACTGAATAAATACCAGTATCATCATAAATATGAGTTGGGCTAATACTATCAGAGGTCCGTCCATCACCAAAACTCCACAGGTATGATGCAACTCCACCGGTATCTATAGGAGTAAAAGTTACTTCTGTTCCGGGGCATCCGACAGTATCAGAAGCTTCGATACTACCGGTTGCAGTACCAATAATGATAAATCTTTTTTTCTGTCTGGTGTCTCGTCCTGTATCAGAGACAGTGGTATCAAAAATCGTCAGGCTGACAGTGAAAGTTCCTTCATTTTCATAGATATGAATTGGATTTTCGGTGCTGTCATCAACCGAATCTTTTCCATCACCAAAATTCCATTTCCATAACTGATGTGGTCCCTGAGATTCATCAGTAAATTGAACAGTACAGGGAGCACAACCGGCATCCTTGTCACCTGAGAATTCGGAGCGTGGATGTCCAGCTTCGGTTATTTCAAACGTTTCAGTAATAAGTTCATCACAACCTGGTAGAAAATAAGCCAGAGCTATAATTAAGACTGCTATCATTGCTAAAGATATTTTACGATTCATTTCAAATTGTTCCATTACAAAGAGTTAATGGTTATATATAACCCTCTTGTCGGGGTCTGTCAAATATTTATTTGCTTGTAATCTAATTGGAATATTCATCAATTACTATTAAAATTTTAATTCAATTACTTCTTATACCTTCAAAAATAGCACAAAGATGTCGAAAAATATAAAAAATAGAATAAAACAGGGAGAAATTATGTCATTATTAATTGAAGTCATTGAATGGGTTGACCCTTCAGGGAATGAAATGATTTACCGGATTCCGCAGGAAGGATCCGCTGATTTTAAATTAGGTGCCCAGTTAATCGTCCGTGATAGCCAGATGGCTATATTTTTCAAAAATGGTCATGCAGCTGATCAGTTTTCAACCGGACGACATACCTTATCTACTCTTAACGTTCCGATTTTAACCAGACTCTTAGCATTTCCATTTGGTTTTAATTCTCCGTTTAGAGCAGAAGTCTATTTTATAAACCAAAAAGTATTTACAGATTTAAAATGGGGCACTCGTCATCCGGTTACATTTCAGGATAGCAAATTAGGTCTGATCAGATTACGCGGGCATGGTGCTTTTACCATGAGTATCGAAAATCCAAGTCTCTTTTTAAATTCGATTGTAGGCCGTCAGGCAAAATATGAAACTGCTGATATTCAGGATTATCTTAGAGATGTAATTATTGCCAGAATGAATGATCTGTTGGGTGAACGATTAGATACTATTTTAGATCTACCGGCAGTTTACACTGAATTAGCTGAAGATTTTAAAGAGATAGTCAGAGTAGAATTTGAAAAATACGGTTTAAAGCTTGTTGATTTTTATATCTCATCAATTACTCCTCCTGATGAAGTTTCCAAAATGATTGATCATCGTTCAGGAATGGAAGCGGTAGGTGATCTTGATAATTTCTTGAAATTTGAGATGGCCAAAGGTTTGGGTTCAACTGGTGGAATGGGTGCTGCCGGGGCCGGAATAGGGATGGCTGCCGGAGTAGGATTGATGATGCCGGGGATGATGCAGAAAGTATTTTCTCCTGAGCAGACAGAATTGAGCAGAGAGAATGTCTCAACAATTAATTGTCCAAAATGCCACACCGAGACACCAGAACAATCCCGTTATTGCTACCGCTGTGGACATCAAATGATTGCTCAATGCGCCTGTCCATCATGTGCAACTCAGTTACCAACCGAGGCAAAGTTCTGTTTTAGCTGCGGTCACAATCTTGATGCAGTATTGACATGCCCTCATTGTAGTGCTGAACTTATATCAGGTTCGAAATTTTGTGGAGGTTGCGGTAAGCCGGTAGATGAATAATGTCATGACAAAAAGGAAGACCGGATTTTACATCGAAGTTGGCTGTCCCGGTTGTGGGGGAGAGCTGGAGCTGCAGCAGGATTTTTTTGTAATTACATGCAAGCATTGCGGTTCAGCTCTCAGGATAAAAATGCCGGATACTCCGCCGGTTTATATTGTTCCTAAAAAGGTTTCACGTCGTGAAATCCGATTTAATATTGATCGTTTGCTTAAGGAAAATAGACTACCCTTAACCAATTCAGATATTCAATACAAGCAAATCTTCTATCCTTATTGGCACATTAACGCTATCGTTCTCAAAACAAGAAACAGGGTTGAGTATATAGAAGATCGCACTGATGAAGGTTATGGCTACAGCTCATATACCAGGGCAGAAAAGCACTCAACCCCTATAAAAAATAAAAAGACTGAAGTAACTTTGTCGCCATATTCTATGAGTGTTCAAGCTGGCATGACAATGGAGAACATCCCGCCGTCATTAGGATTGCGGACAGATTATATAGTTGCAGCTCCTTTTTCTGAAGATAAAATTGAAGATGATGTTCAGGCATTGCCGGTTATCACTCTCTGGGAAGATGCTTGTAAAAGACTGGAGAAATCGGTACAGACTGTCGGGCAGATTGAAGTTGCCGAGTTTGGTTCAAACAAAACAGTCCTGTTCAGGCCGATGGCTTCATTGATTTATTTCCCATACTATATCGTTGAATCATTAACAGGTGATAAATACGGCCGGTGGATAGTTGATGGCGTCACTGGACGTGTAGTAAAAAATGTTGAAATTTTGAATGGCAATACCCAACCTGAAGAAACAAAAACTGATCAGGTCAGTTTTGGGGAATTAGCCATTGATCATCATCGTTGTCCAAATTGCGGAGAAGATCTCCCCGGTGAACAATCATATATTTATATTTGTAATAATTGCCAGCAATTAACATCCATGGAACAAACGAGTTTGTTTAAATCTACTATTGAAATTACTTCAGATTCAGGATCAAAAAATGATATTTTGATACCATTTTGGTCCCTTGAATTTGAGAGTGATTTTTCTCATACTATGGGATCTTCATTTGGATCATCTGAAAAACTGGAAAATTTGATAATTCCTGCCTTAAGGATGTCAAATTTCGAATCAGTCTATAAATTAGCACGCCGTATGACTGTCGCACACCCATTATTTGATTTTGAATCCCTTGAACAATTAGATCAGCGGTTTAAGTCAGTCCAGATAGGTCCCTCTGAAGCTTTGGCCCTGGCACAAGTGGTATATGCCCGTGAGAGAATGGGGATTTCAAATAAACTATCTTTAGATGATATTACTTCTCAGGTAAAAGAATTGAAGCTCTTTTATATGCCTTTTCACCCAGAGCAGTATTTCATGCTCGATTCCATTTCAAATTCCATTACCTTTGTGAAAAGTGCTCTGTAACAATTATTTATAAACAGATTGGGATCTTTTTCCGTCACTAATTGTAAATAAGTTAAAGGAGGTGATACAGGAAAAATCTTGCTATCGAATAAATAATTCTCTATGTTCGGGCGTGCTTTAAATTGGCAGGTCCGTCTGCTTTGGGAAGAAACTGATTTGAATGGAATTTAACCATTATAAACGCCGTAATAGCAGGTTGACAGCACCTGTTCATGGCTGTTTTTTTTTATGGGAGAAAATGTGAAATATAAACTGATTATAATTGCCATTATAATGTTACCCCTGACTCTCATGGCAAAACCTGTAAAAAACTTTGCTCTGGATGATCCGGATACAGTTATTGCCAGTAATTCTGTCATTGATATCATAGTTCATGATGGAGCACTATGGATGGCTACCAGTGAAGGTGTGAATTTCTCCTATGATGGGGGGGATACCTGGTTATTATATAATTCCGACAATGGTCTTCCGGCAAATCAGGTCTCAGCTCTTTATTCAATAAACAATAGACTTTGGCTTGGAGTAGGTCATTCTGAAATTGTAAATCAAAATGGTGTCAGCTTCTCTGATGCTCTAACTTATACCGATGATAATGGTTACAACTGGTTTGAGGCTGATTTTGGTGATATTCCCAATGTTCTTGGGGGACAACGTTCAATTTATGATATTACCGGACATTATGATCCTGAAGATAACGATGAGTGGGTATTCTTTACAGCCTGGGCGGCTGGACTGTTAGGCTCTCGCGATGGCGGAGTGACCTGGCGCCGTATTGTCCCAACCCCAGGTGATACAATTTATTATCAAACTAGCCCCAGAAATTTGGATTTGTATTTTTCCTGCGCAACTGATACTACTCATGGTGATTCTCTCTTTTTATGGACAGGGACAGCAGGAGGTGTTTTTCAATATGCCTTTACACCAGCCTATGAAAAACCTCAATCAAAAAATATTACTTCAATTGTTTATTGTGATGACTGCAGCAGTGGTGACACCAGCTGGGTATTTATTGGTGGTAATAATGGAGTAACCAGGAATAAAAAAACCGGCGGACCGTTTATCAGCCGCTTTGTAAATGATGGGTTACCGGGAAATTATATTACTACAATGTTCACTTTTGAAGGACGATTGTTTGTCGGGACAAAGGAGAGTACCGAAGGACCTTCAACCGGGTTAGCATACTCTGATGATGCGGGAGATTCTTATTCTCCGGTCGAAAATTTTGATGAAGTGATTGGTGCTGATAGAAAAATCTCTGAGATCATTTCAATGAAAGATAGGCTCTATTTAGCCGGGGAGACGGCAGGCCTGTTTGTTTCTAATGATACCGGTTTAACATGGTCGCATATTTGGGTAGACTCATCAGACACCAGCGTTAACAATGTACGAAATACAGTACATGCTCTAAATGCTCTTGATGATACGTTAAGAGTAGGAACTGACTCTGGACTGGTTACTTTATATATGAATGAATTCGGCGAGATACAATCTCATTGGTATGACGTCTTCACTGAACACCCAGAGTACAGTCCATGTCGTGTTGTTAAAGTCAAAACTCAGGTATTTTCTACTGATCTAACATTTGATTCATTAACAGTTTGGGCATTAACAAGACCGCTTACCGATAATGGCAGTCCGGTTGTTTTCAGATCTTATGATTATGAATTACAAGATTGGGATATTGACACCCTTTGGTCTCCATTTCAGGTTGGCGTTAATTCCAATGATATCGCATTTCTTGGAGATTCGGTTTTTGTCGTTGGCGAGGCTGGGATGAGATATTCTGATATTGGCGGAAGTAATCTTTCACAAATTGTTAATGTTGATGATAGTATAACTCTAACCAGATTGAATGATGATGCTCTTACTGTCTTTGCTTTAGATGGTGACACTGTATTTATTGGAAGTGAAAATGGTTTTGCAATTTCAAATAACCGAACTCAAAGATATAAAGTATATAGAATTAATGATGATACTCTAAAAGCTGATTTTGTTCGTCGAAGTACTTTTTTGAATACTTTTGGTGAAATTTCTGGTGATTTTGTACCAGCAATGGGGCTTCAGGAAGTGACTGATGAGAAATATGCTCGGGTTTGGATATCAGGAAGACCGGCCAGTGCAGAAGAGAATACGGGTATTTCTATGGGGAAATATTTCCCCTTCAATGCGTCAGGTGAACAAATTGAGTCAGATACGCTGGCTGAATTTGCCGGCTATGGGTTAGTTTGGGATGAAAAAATCGAGGATATATTTGCCTGGAATTATGCCTTTAATGGTGACACAGCTTTTGGTGCGACTGGTGATGGTTTGATAATGTCTTATGACAGTAATTATGTAGAATGGGACACTATCCCGCTAAGTGATATCAACGGTGTTCCTGTTGTTGACTCATCTTTTTCGGTATATGCAGTTGAAGTTTTTAATAATTATCTATATGTTGGTACAGGTCAGGCAACCTTAAGAATGACATTAAACGGATTGTATGTTGATACAAGTTTCTATGTTGTAGACTCACTGACACCTTTTGATGATGTCTATGCCTTCCCGATTCCTTCAAGTTTATCAAGTTCAAGAGGGATTGATTTTCATTTTGCATTGAATAGTGATGATTATGTAACTCTTGAAGTCTATGATCCGGCAATGAATCTGGTCCGAAGGATATTAGATAATGTGTATCTTGTTAAGGATATTTACGATGGTCGAAATAGATTACATGATTTATTTTGGGATGGGAGGAACGGTAAGGGAGACAAAGTTGCTGTGGGGGTTTACTACTTCAAAGTTGAAACTTCCAGCGAAGTGCGCTGGGGAAAACTGGCGGTGATGCCATGATTAAATACATAGTAATTACCACTATATTATTGCTGATGATTGTCAACGTTGGGAATGTGTCAGCAGAAGATGGCGATGGCGGCTACGCTGCTTCGTATTTCCAGATCCCTATTGGTGCCCGACCTGCTGCAATGGGCGGAGCATATATTGCCGTCTCAAATGATGGTGCTGCGCCATTGTATAATCCCGCTGGAATGGCAACTTTACAGAAAAAAATATTAGCTTCTTCTTATAGAGTGATGAGATTGGGAAGAAAATTAGGTTATCTTAGTTATGTTATCCCTACTCGTGATAAATCAGCTCTTGGTGTTAGTTGGCACTATTACAACTCAGGCGAAGTCGAAGGCCGTGATGCAAACGGAAGGCTGGATGGATATACTCTTGGCTTTACAGCTCATGACTGGTCAATTCTTTTTGCAAAAAGATTCGAGGATTATTTTTCAATCGGAATGAGAGGCGGATATATCTATAATCGTTTTGCAGAGATGTCTTCATTTTCAATTGGAATTGATATTGGAGCCATGTTCTACTTTATGCGTTCCTATGAATTTGATTATCCTGATCAGAGATTCCTTCAGGATCTGCAGATTGGTGTTGTCGTGCGCAATTTGGCTGGAAATCTAAGATGGAACTCCCAGGAATATAACTCCAAAATCTCCGGTTCTCCCGGCGGGGTAGAGCAGGAAGATAAATTGCCTATTGAATTCGGAGTTGGATTCTCAGGTAGATTTATTAATAGGAATTTGCTCCTCTCAACTGACTTTATCAAAAATGTTGAACAGAATATCCGCTTGCATGCTGGGGCAGAATATTTTATTTCACCCGAATTTGCAATTAGAACCGGATTTTCCGACGGCCGTATTACAGCAGGTACAGGTTATGTATTCAATATTGATAAGTGGGTTATGGCTATTGATTATGCCTTTGCAACAGATAAAGTGAATGAAGGATCCGAACACATTTTCTCTTTTGACATATTATTTTAGGTGGTATCAATGAAATATGCATGGCATGCAATTATAATTATTTTACTGTTTTGTGTTCAAATCACTTCAGCTTCTACAAATGGTCTTGCATTATTAAAAGTAGAAGCAGGAGCAAAGCCGGCTGGAATGGCAAGTGCCGTTGTATCACTTAACAATCATCCCGATTTTACGATTTATAATCCTGCCGGTTCAATCGATGTAACCAAATTTACTATTTCATTAGGACACGTTGTTTATTGGGAAAACATTCGTATGGAATCTGCTCATTTTGCAATGGGTTTATCTAAGAGAATTTTTATTCATGGTGGAATCAGATTTGCAAAAGTTGACAGTCTGGAATTACGCGGAAATGTTCCGGTAGCGATTCCAGATGGATATTTTGAATCGCATGACGTGTCATTTAAAGGCGGCTTTTCTGTAAAATTAACTGATCGCGTCAATGCCGGTATCTCTGCTGGATGGATTATCGAAAAAACAGAGGGTTATCGGGGGTCGGTTTTTAATTTTGATATTGGTATGCAGGCAAAAGCAATGGAAAATCTAAATGTAGGTGCTTCAATTACTGATATTGGATCTGAATTAAAACTAACGAAAAACACAGGTGATGAATCTCGACTAATTTCATTACCGATAGCTTATAGAGTGGGTGCTTCGTATACCTATGACAAATTTTTGGGTGCTCTTGATCTGGTTCATACTGATGATAAAGCTCATTTGCATTTGGGTGCCGAAGGGAATGTTCATCCCATGTTTCAAATCCGGGCAGGTTATATGTCTAACTACGATACAAAAAACCTGACAGCCGGTGCTTCATTTATTAAAAAAAATATAACTATCGATTATGCCTATATCCCCTATAAGCGGGGTTTAGGAAATTCGCATATGTTTAACCTTTCATTTAGTCTTTAAGATTGGAGAAATTGCGGTCATGGCTAAGTACAAAATTGCGTGGATGCCGGGTGACGGTGTTGGAAACGACGTTATGGAAGCGGCTAAAATTGTGCTCGATAAAATCAAATTTGATGCTGAGTATATTCATGCAGATATTGGTTGGGAATTCTGGAAAACAGAAGCCAACCCTTTACCGGATAGAACGGCAGATATTCTAAATAGTACCGATGCTGCTCTGTTTGGTGCTATTACATCGATGCCCAAAGAAGAGTGCGAAAAAGAATTAATCCCCGAATTGCAGGGTAAAGGGTATGTTTATTCCTCGCCAATTGTACGATTAAGGCAGGAATTTAATCTTCGTACAAATTTGCGTCCCTGCAGAGCTTATGCTGGCAACCCGCTCAATTATAAAGATGAAATTGATCTGGTTGTTTTCCGTGAGAATACTGAAGATCTATATGTCGGGATTGAATTTCATCCCCTGCCGGATGAAGTCCGCAACACAATAAAAGCACATAATCCAAAAATGGGGCGGTTTGATAATACTCCGGGTGAAGATATTGCTGTCTCTCTTCGTGTTAATACACGGAATGGCTGTCGCAATATTATCACCGATGCCTTTGAGTATGCCAAGAAATTTAACAGGCCTTCTGTAACCGTAGTTGAAAAACCGAACGTCGTTCGTGAAACTTCCGGGCTGATGGTTCGCACTGCTCGTGAAGTAGCCAAAAATTATCCTGGAATCGAACTCTGGGAAACCAACATCGATGCCATGTGCATGTGGCTGGTGAAAAACCCGATGGATTATTCGGTATTAGTAACATCAAATATGTTTGGTGATATTGTCAGCGACCTTTGTGCCCAGTTGGTGGGTGGATTAGGTTTTGCAGCATCAGGTAATATTGGCGACAACTATGCGGTCTTTGAACCGACACATGGCTCTGCACCTAAGTATGCTGGCAAATATAAAGTCAATCCGATGGCTATGCTTCTGACAACCAAGATGATGTTTGATTATCTCGGTGAAACAGAAAAAGCCAACAATTTGGAAAATGCTATTGCCGAAGTAATCAAAGAAGGTAAAGTTCGCACCTATGATATGGGCGGAACGAACACAACTCTCGAAATCGGAGAAGCTGTAGCAGCAAAGCTATAACACACCTTGTGTGTTTTATCGAAAAGCGCAATGTCGTTTGAATTTTGAAATATGTGTAGGGCGGTTCCGCTTTCGGACCCGCCTTTTTTTGTGGCACGGCCACATCGTTTCCTGACACAAGAATTATTGGACGGTGTTGATATTGAAAGATAATCTTGATACAACGCTTTGCGGAAAATCACACTCCGTGTGTTATTCCATCTCTTTGATTGCGCGGATTATTTCCCACTCAGATTGGGCGGCCATGAGTTGATCACGGAAGGTTTCGTATTGAAGCATTTCAGCGAGAGCTTTAAAAACTTTCAGATATATCGAGTCATCATAGGGAGGGGCAGTCATAAAAAAGAACATATGAGTAGGGTCGCCATCAGGTGAATCAAAATCATAACCCTTGGTGGAACGGGCAAATCCCATTGTGAATTTTTTGGCATTTTTTGATCTGATATGGGGGAAAGCAATACCCTGACCAATAGCAGTTGTGCATTGTTTTTCGCGATTGATAAAATCGGTCAGCAATTTATTGCGATTGCCGATACGGGAGTTCTCATCCATGATATCCACCAGCTCAAAAAGGACGAGAGCTTTGCATTGCTCCATCCATTTTTCACGAGACTGGTCTTCTTCGAGAGGAAGAACATTGGTCTCCATCTCAAGTTTGATCATCGACTCTTTTATATACCGCGAAATTTTCATACTAATCCTATCGGTCGCATTCCTTTACAACTTAACAGCTTTCGCATGCGAAACGACAGTATAGAGGAATAGGCTAATAAAAGTCAATCTGTTTAATTGCATGCGAATTAAAGTTTTTTCAACAAAATGAATATATTGTCGTCTATTATTTAGTGTTGCAAACGTAGATATTCTTCTGGATAAATTGTTATAGTTTAATATATTATAGATACTCTTAAGATATGGGGACATGGGTCATGAAAGTAATATCAATACTTTTATTATTAGTGATTGCAGGTATAATAATTTCAACTTGTGATGATAACTCACCTACTAAATCTAAATCTGATATAATTGATTTATCAGTGACTCCTATGGAAAACGAAGAGGCTGAATTAGCAGCGATGTGGTTATCAGGGGAATTGGTTGCACCAGTTGATTTATACGAGAGGATTATTGATGAATTGCAAGTTATAAGAGGAATGTGGGATGATTCCGTACCGGAAGTTTTGATTGAATATAAACCATTTCTTGAGCCAAGTAAGTTAGTATTGTTTTTTCAGCAAGCTGCTTTTGATTCAGTTTTATCTGAAGAATATCATCAATGGGAAGAGTTGAATTCATATTATAGATTGAATAATATGAGAACCAATTCAAGTAGAAATTTAATTATACTTGAATTTGAAGGAAGGCTTAATCCTGTTGTTCTTTCAGAACAATATTCAATTTTAACAGGTGTGGATTCAATTATGCATTATCCTCATAGATTCCCCGGCCCTTTTGGTGAACAGATGACTACAATTTTTATATATAATGCTGAAGGAAATTTGAAGTATTTCTTCCATAAAGATGGGGAAATTCAAGGAGGTATTAGATCAACCATTGATTATTTCGATTTTGAAAATGGTTCTGCCATTTATAGAGGAAGAAGTAATTTATGGTTTGAACCTAAATGGGGGGATACACTTTTGATGGCAATTGAGAATTTTATTTATCCCGATACCTTGCCATTTGAATATTAATAATGGAGATTGTTATGAAGCCGGTTTTGATATTTATTGTGTTAATTTTACTAATTATTACAGCTTGTAACAATAACTCACCAACTAAATCTAAATCTGATATAATTGATTTATCAGTGACTCCTATGGAAAACGAAGAGGCTGAATTAGCAGCGATGTGGTTATCAGGGGAATTGGTTGCCCCTGTAGATTTATACGAGAGGATTATTGATGAATTACAAGTGATAAGGGGAATGTGGGACGATTCCGTACCGGAAGTTTTGATTGAATACAAACCACATCTTCTTCCAAGCAGATTAAACATCAATTTTAGTCAGGATAAATTTGATTCGGTGTTATCCGGTAAATATAATGAATGGGATGATTTAAATACATGTTATAGATTAGACAGTATTTTAATTGATACAAATAATTTAGAAGTTGAAATACAATTCAAAGGCCGTCTAAATCCTGTTGTACTTTTGGATGCTTATTCTATACTTACAGATGTGGATGTTGATTTTGTTAAAGGAAGAGGAATTCATGTTCTATTGATATATAATGCAGATGGCAACTTAAAATATTATTTCTATAAAAGATCAATGATTCCTCTACATCATCCTGAGACAATTGATTATTTTGATTTTGAAAATGGTTCTGCAGTTTATAGGGGGAGAAGTAATTCAATGTTTGGACCTGCGTGGGGGGATACAGTTTTAATGGCACGTGAGAATTTTATTTATCCTGATACCTTGCCATTTGAATATTAATAATGGAGATTGTTATGAAGCCGGTTTTGATATTTATTGTGTTAATTTTACTAATTACAGCCTGTGATGATAGCTCACCAACCAAATCAAAGCTTGATATCTCGGTATCACCTATGGAAAACGAAGAGGCTGAACTGGCAGCGATGTGGTTATCAGGGGAATTGGTTGCTCCTACATATTTATATAGAAAGATTAAAAGGGAGTTGGAATTGATAAGATCAACCTGGCATGATTCAATCCCAGAAGTTGAAATTGGTTTTGTCCCTTATGTTGATCCCGGATTTTTAGTTCTTGGTTTTGAAGCTGAAACATATATATCAATTAGGGATAGTCTGTACCATGAGTGGGATAGTTTAAATGATTTTTATAATGTAGAAAGATATAGTGTCTCTAGTCTTAGTAATAGCGTCTATATGAGATTTAAAGGCCGTCTTAATCCAAATTTATTAGTCGATATATATTCCAATCTACCCGGGGGAGAGTATGTACATCCTTCAGGAAAAATTGGCGATAATCCTTTTTTATTGATATACAATGCTCGTGGTAAACTAAAATATTTTTTCCGTGATGCCTGGGGGGATTGTCCGGCTGGGTGTATTTATTCAACTCTAAATTATTTTGAAGTTGTAAATGATTCTGCTGCGCATAGAGGTTCATGGTATCCTGATTACCCGATAAATTTTGATGATGCACCAGTCTGGTATGATACCGCGAAAATAGCATTTGAAAGTTATAGGTATCACAATAGTTGGTATAAGGAATGAAAATGACTACAACTTATTTGTAGGACAGATCTGACAACAGACCTGCTATAATCAAGTTGAATTTCATTACGCTATTCATATTTAACAATATTTTAATATTGGAATAATAGTCCTATATTGATACAATCCTATAAGCTGGAACTTATAAAAGGACTAGAAATATGAAGAACTTGATATTACTATTTGTGTTAATACTTGCTATTGCAGCCATTTCCAATTGTGACATGTTACCAACTAATTCAAAGCCTTATACAGATAATTCACCTTTTGTAAATGAGGAAGCAGAACTGGCAGCTTTGTGGTTGTCAGGAGATTTAAAAGCTCCACACTATTTATATAGAGATATTAAAAGAGATCTTAATATTATCAGAAATGTCTGGCGAGAAAAAATCCCTGAAACTGAGATTAAATTTAGACCAATTTGGGCTCCGAGTACTTTGGGGCTAAAATTTGATGATACAACATTTGAATCAATAAAAGCTGGGGAATATCATGGTTGGGATGAATTAAATCAAAATTATGGTCTCAAGAATATTCGAATTGAACCAACATTTGTAATACTTAGTTTTCATGGGCGGTTGAATTCAATGGTCCTTTATGAAGCATACTCAGATTTACCTGGATTTGATTTCGGAGGTACAATAGGTGATTGGATGGATATGCCACGTCTATTCATATATGATGCAAATAGAAATTTAAAATATTTTTTTAGGGATGCCTGGGGAGATTGTTCTGCTACTTGTAGGTTCGAATCATTTAACTACTTTGAAGTTGTAGATGGTTTCACATTTCATAGGGGGGCATGGTACCCATATTATCAATCAGATTATGATGATCCTCCGGCTTGGTATGATACATTGATAATGGCTCGGGATAATTTTTATTATTATAAGTAATTTGTTTTACAAGATAGATTTGTTTCAATATTACATCATTTTTGAAATTCCAAAGTTGGTTCAATCCTACATTATTTAATACTGGACAAAATCGTATATATAATTATATTTAAATATCTCACCTATAAAATATTTGGGCAATAAATAAGGGGAATATAATGAGAAATTTTAGTATTCTATTTATCACAATAATTATTCTATTAGTCTCTTTATCGTGTGATGACAGCTCACCTACTAAATCAAAATTGGATTTATCAGTGACTCCTATGGAAAACGAGGAGGCTGAATTAGCTGCAATGTGGTTGTCTGGCGAATTGGTTGCACCTGTAAGACTTTATGAGAGAATTAGAGATGATCTTTTCCTAATAAGGTCAACCTGGATTGATTCAATTCCTGAGGTCGCAGTTGAATATACACCTTGGAGAATTCCAGGGTATTTGAATTTATGGTTCGAACAAACAACATTTGATTCGATTATATCGGGAGATTATCATTCTTGGGATAGTCTGAATAACTATTATCGAGGACAAATTTCTTATATCGAAACTCGTAAAGGTCGCATTTGCTTAAGTTTTGAAGGGCGTTTCAATCCAAGTATCTTAGCCATTCCATATAGGGAATTAGATGGTATTAGTGGAGTTGGAGGGATATATACGCCATATAGTGATTATCCTATGTTGTTAATATATAGATTGGGGAACATACATAAGTATATTTTCCGAGATGCCTGGGGGGATTGTCCAAGTGGTTGTATTTATTCTACTTTTCACTATTTTGAAATTGAAAATGGAAATGCCGTTCATAAAGGATCCTGGTATCCTGAACATCCTCCTCCTGAAGATGGATGGGACCCACCTAAATGGATGGATATATATCAAAAAGCTCTTAATAATTATTATTCTCCTTTTTAGTTGGAATAATAATATGATTATTTTAGCGCTGTCAGGAATCCTTTCCTGACAGTTTGTATCTTTATTACCATCAGGAAGGGATTCCTGACGGCGCAGTGAAATAAAGTGTTTTCAACACCCCCTTGACAATTATATCCCAAAATCGTAACTTCCCGATGCAAATACTAAGCCTATATCAGGCCTGTATAAAAGTTGAATAGTGCCGATAAATATTAAAACAACAAGGAGTTAACATAATTTAGTGGTACCGTTCGTGAAAATTAAAAGAACCCACACCTGTGGCGAACTGAGAGCCAAACATATAGGCTCACAGGTGAGGCTCAACGGATGGGTTGATGGATACCGTAATTTGGGCGGATTGCTCTTTCTGGATCTCCGCGACAGATATGGTCTTTCTCAGATTGTAATCAATCCGGAGACTTTCGATAAAGAGATGTTAGACGAAGCTAACCGGGCACGTCATGAATTTGTAGTGGCCGTTGTCGGTGAAGTGCAGGGTCGTCCTGATGGGATGATTAATGCAAATATGTTGACAGGTGAAATTGAATTGAATGCGACCGAGTTTTATATTTTATCCGAATCCAAAACTCCTCCGTTTGAAATCGAAGATGAGACTAACGCTACCGATAAACTTCGTCTGGAATACCGCTATATGGATCTTCGCAGGAAACCTTTGCAGGAAAGAATTAAATTCCGTCATGAAGCATCTCTGGCAGTAAGGAATTATCTCAGCAGTCAGGAATTTTATGAAATAGAAACACCGCTGATGATTCGTTCTACTCCCGAAGGTGCTCGTGATTATGTTGTCCCCAGTCGGGTATACAAGGGCAAATTTTACGCTCTTCCGCAATCACCACAATTGTTTAAACAAATCCTAATGTGCTCCGGTTTTGATAAGTATTTCCAGATTGCAAGATGCCTTCGTGATGAAGATCTCCGATCTGATCGTCAGCCCGAACATACCCAGATCGATCTTGAGATGTCCTACGCTACTCCTGATGATGTGTTTACTGTTGCTGAAGGATTGATGACTGATTTATTCCAAAAGACTCTTGATGTTAAGATAGAAACTCCGTTCCCGCGAATTACCTACAAAGAAGCAATCAACCGTTTTGGGATTGATAAACCAGATATGCGTTTTGGAATGGAACTAATAGATTTCACTGATTTAGTAAAAGACTGTGGTTTTAAAGTTTTTGCAGGCAATGTGGAATCCGGGGGAGTAGTCAAAGGTATCGTCCTCAAAGGTGGCGGTTCTTATTCCCGCAAACAAATTGATGGCTTAACCGCAATTGCCAAAGAAAATGGTGCCGGGGGATTGGCTTATATTTTGAGAGCTGAAGCCGGAGACAAATCACCGATTTTGAAATTTCTTGGTGAAGAATTAAAAGACAGGCTTTGTGAAGTTTCTGGTACCGGGCCCGGCGATGCACTTCTTATAATCTCAGATAAAAAACAAAAAACAGAATCTATTCTAGGACAACTTAGATTGCATTTAGGCAAAGAACATGATCTTATTGATAAATCGCAATGGCGGTTTTTATGGGTGACGGAATTTCCAATGTTTGAATACATGGAAGATTCGGATTCATTGCAAGCAGCTCATAATATTGTCTCGCATCCTATGGAAGAGGACTTGTCCTTAATAGAAGATGGATTTAATTCAGACCAGTCGCTAAGCGACCTTGAACATCCCTGGCGCAAAGCCAAAGCGATGCAGTATGATTTGGTATTAAATGGCTGGGAGATGGCTTCGGGCGGGCAAAGGATAAATCGCCGCGATCTTCAGGAAAAGATATTGGAGATTCTGGGTATAAATAAAGAGAGAGCCGAAAAGATGTTTGGCTTTTTATTAAAGGCTCTTGAATATGGCGCTCCCCCACATGCCGGGGTTGCGGTTGGTCTGGACCGGTTAGTAGCAATGATGACCAATACTGATAGTATTAGAGACGTTATTGCCTTCCCAAAAACGGCCAATGCATTATCGCTTATGGATGGCTCACCATCCGAAATCGATGAGGTCCAATTAGATGAATTGGGATTGACAATCAAGGAGGAACCAAAAGCGTAGTTACGCTTGGTATGAGTGCAAATGATATTGAGCATATAGCTCGCAACTTTACTGTAGAGGGAATTGACCAGGGGATTTTATATGGTCAAAACGATCTCTTTCTGCATATAATCGAAGCGAGTTTCGGGTGTAAAATTATTGCCCGGGGAGAAAAGATCACTATTGAAGGGGATAATGATCAGGTTGAAAATGTAGTCCAGCTTTTTGGAGATCTGGTAGCTCGAATTAAACAGGGTGATTTTGTCTCACAACAGTATCTCAATTATGCCATTGCAATGGTTAAAGAGAATGGTTTTGGACCGGCTAATAATATTTCCACTAAGAGCATGTTGACCAGCTCTTTAAAGAAAGACATCAAGCCCAAAACTGTCGGTCAGACAAAATATGTTGATGCTGTAGAAGATTTTGATGTTGTTTTTTCAATTGGACCGGCTGGAACAGGAAAAACTTATCTTGCCGTAGCAATGGCAGTAGCTCATTTGAAAGCTGATAGAGTTCAGAGGATTGTTTTTACTCGTCCGGCTGTTGAAGCGGGTGAGTCGTTGGGTTTTTTACCCGGTGATATTAGAGCCAAAGTAGATCCTTATTTACGTCCGGTATATGATGCTCTTTATGATATGCTTCCGCCGGATAAGATACGTAAACTGCTTGAAATTGGAGTAATTGAAATTGCACCTCTGGCGTTTATGAGGGGGCGTACATTAAATGATGCGTTTGTTGTCCTTGATGAAGCGCAGAATACGACAAATGCCCAGATGAAAATGTTTTTAACCAGAATTGGAGAGAACTCCAAAGCAGTAATCACCGGTGATATTACGCAGATAGACCTTGATGTAAAATATATTTCCGGATTAATAGCAGTTCAGAAAATTTTGAAAAAAGTACGTGGGATTGAATTTATTTATTTGAGTGAAAAGGATGTCGTCCGCCATCAATTAGTGCAGAGTATAATTAAAGCATACGAAGCACACGAGAAGCGAAAATATAAAAGATGAGACGAAACGGATTCGTCATATGTTTACATTTATATTAAGATTTAAAAGATATATAAAGCGGTTGCTCAAGGTCCAGAGTGAGAGTCGCCAGAGGCTGGTTTATACTACTAAATCCAGATTATTTAAGATAATTATGCTGATTGTTGCATCAGGAATGATTGGCATATTATATCCTGGTGAGGATCTTTATGACCCCTTTGATATTCCTCGAAAAGGGGAAATTTCACTTGATAACATAATAGCTCCATTTACTATTACGGTTTTTAAAACCGAGCGTGAATTAGAAGATGAAAAAGAACTAATTAAACTGACTATTCCATTTATTATTGATCATGATGTCCGAGCAGAAGAAACGGCTTTCAGAAATCTCAATTATTTTCTTTCACTGGTTGATTCCCTTTCGAGGGATTCCGGATGGGTGGAAAATGAAAATGAGCATATTGAAATTATAACCAACAAATTCCCTTTGTTAAGTCCTAATGCTATTGCTCAGTCACTGAAACGGAATGATTTGCTCAAAGTACGCCGGGGTCTTGTAGAAATTTATAATAATTATATTTATAAAATCGGTGTTCTTCCACAATTGAATGCAGTACCGGAAGCACGCAACAAAAATGTTCTGATTAAAAAAGAAGATAATGGAAACATAATTCATCGAGATGAGCTTATTGATGTTGTCCTGGCTAATGCAAAACTACTGACTGCTCTTAATAAAAAATATGATGTTGATTCTATTGATGTTGAATATTCCTATCTTATTGGAAGATCATTTATCCAGCCGAATTTAAGAGTAAATATGGCTGAATATAATTCCCAACTTAATGAAGAGATGGGTAAATTATCGTCTGTTAAGGAAGTAGTAGATAAGGGAAATATTATTGTTCGTTCCGGAAGAAAAGTGCATGACAGGCAGGAACGCATCCTTCAGGAAATGGTCAATATTCAACAACAGGAAGCAGCTAAACAAGGCTGGTTTTTAAATTCATTGCCTGCTATTGCAAGAGTATTCTTAGTTTTAATCTCTTTGATAACTTTGTATCTGTTTTTGTACTTTTTCAGGAAAGAGATTTATCATTCTAATCCAAAAATTATGGCATTGTTATTGGCTATTGGGTTTCAATTGCTGTTTATAAATATAATTAATCAATGGGAACTGTCTGCTTATCTTTATCCGGTAGCATTCTTAGCGGTTGTTGTGACAATTCTATTTGACTCTGAAGTGGGTATTCTAACAAGCATAATTCTGGCTTTGTTGTTGGGGATTATGCATCGCTTTAATTTTACTTTAACGTTTATGACGTTTATTGTTGGGACTGTGGCTGCTTTATCTGCTCGTAAAGTACGCCATCGTTCACAGTTTTTCCAAATAATGCTTTATATTTCAATCTCTACAGCTCTATTTATTTTACTTATAGAAAATATCAAAGTAACTCCCCAATCAGAAATTCTTAACGAAATGATATTTGGCCTGGTAAACGGATTTGTTGTCATTCTTTTAACAATTGGATTACTTCCGTTTTTTGAGTTTTTATTTGGGATAACAACTGACATTACCCTTTTGGAATTATCTGATCTGAATCATCCTCTCTTAAAACGCCTTGCCCTTGAAGCTCCCGGGACATACCAGCATTCCATAATTGTAGGGAATATTTCCGAGGAAGCCGCCAAAGCAGTTGGTGCAAACTCTCTACTGACACGGGTGGGAGCATATTTTCATGATATTGGAAAAATGGAAATACCGGAGTATTTTGTTGAAAATCAAATCAGTGTTAAATCTCGTCATGAATCACTTACACCTTCAATGTCATCAATAATTTTGTCATCTCATGTAAAGAAGGGTAGATTCCTAGGTGAAGCAGCTGATATCCCTGATGATGTCCTCAATTTTATTGAAGAACATCACGGTACAATGGTTCAATCATATTTTTATGATAAAGCCATCAAACAGGGAGAATCTGAAGAAAGCGTAGATAAATTCCGATATCCCGGACCAAAACCACAAACCCGTGAAACCGGTATTGCCATGTTAGCCGATGCGGTTGAAGCCGCCAGTAGAACATTGGATAAACCTACACCGGCACGGATTGAAACATTGATTCAAAGGATTATTAATGCTCGCTTCCAGTCCGGTGAATTGGATGAATGTCCCTTAACTCTTAGAGATCTGGCCAAAATTAAAAAGGCTTTTGCCAAGGTTCTCGTGGCTTCGTTCCATCATCGGGTTAAATATCCCAAGCAAATTGAATCAATGGATGAATTAAAATGAAGTTGAATATCTTTAAGCAAACAGAAGTACGCCTGCCTCGACAAAAGTTAAATTCGTTGTTCGCCAAATTGGTAAAGAAAGAATTGCCGCGTCTGAAAAAAGGGCAAGTAAATTTAGTATTTATCAATGATAAGAAGATGAAAGAACTCAATAATCAGTATCGAAAGATGAACCGCCCTACCGATGTACTCTCTTTTAATATTGACCCGCCCGATCATCCTGATAATATTTATGGTGAAATATATATAGCAGTTCCATACTCTGTCAAACAGGCTATGCAATATGACAATACAATTAATGATGAGCTTTTAAGATTGTTTTGTCATGGATTGCTGCATCTGTTTGGCTACGATCATAAAAAGAATCCATCTGCAAAAGTTATGCAGGAGAGGGAACTATATTACTTAAAGAATTTCAAAGTGAGTAGTCTGTGATTGAACTATTACTTATTTTATTGTTACTGATAATTTATTATATGGCCTATATGGTGTCAATGTATTCGCTGGCAGTATATATTGATCCCGATGATATCGAATCACTATTGTCTGATGTCTCAGAACTGAAAAGGAATTTCCTGAGGCGATTGGCTACGGACCCGCAGGGTTTTATTCAAATTGCAAGAGTGTTTAAATCATTTTCTTTAATACTATCTTCAGCAATTACATACTGGATTTCTTCCCGACACTTAATAATTGGTGATGATGCTCTAATTGTACAATCGGCGGTTGCCCTTTTAATAATCTGGATAATATATTTGTTCTTTGTAGAATATTTACCTCGTCGTAAATCAAGGTTGGCCATTAATGAAAAAATGACTCGATACTTTTGGATGATTTCGATTGTATATTTTGTCTTCTATCCACTGGTGAGCGGTCTAAGGAAATTATTAAAAAAGATTTCTGTCGATACCATTGTTACTGAAGAGGAAAAAGAGGAAATCGTAGAGCGAGCTATCGAGACATTGGCTGATCAGGCTGGTATAAATGAGACTCTGGTTGAAGATGATGAGATTGAGATGATTGGACAGATATTCCAATTAGATCAAACCGTAGTTCGTGAAATTATGATTCCTCGGATTCAGGTAACAGCTATCAGTAAGGACATGTCATTCAAAGATATCAGGTCATTGGTTATTAAAGACGGACACTCGCGTTACCCCGTGTATGATGAAACTATCGATAATGTCATTGGCCTTATATATGTTAAGGATCTATTTAATAATCTTCCGGAACCTGGAGAAAAATTTAATATTAATAAATTACTGCGTGAACCATATTTTGTCCCTGAAACAAAAATCATTGGTACTTTGCTAAGTGAATTTAAGACGAAGCGTCTTCATATTGCTATGGTTGTCGATGAATATGGGGGAGTGGCCGGGTTAGTTACTCTGGAAGATATTATCGAGGAAATTTTTGGTGAGATCAGAGATGAACATGACCTGGAACATGATGAATTTTCTCTAATGGCTGATGGCTCCTATTTGGTTGATGGCAAGCTTCTTGTCGAGGATCTACAGGAAAAACTTAAGACCAATTACGAGCAGGGTGATTATGATACGGTAGGGGGATTGATATATCATCTGGTTGGATCTGTCCCAAAAGTGTCTCAAAAAATAAAATGGCATGATATCGAATTTGAGGTTAACAAAATTGAAGGACAGCGGATTGTATCTGTCAAAGTACAGCAGTAGCCTTCATAAGAGTCACATTCTGGTATTTGTTTATTGTTATTGAGAGAAGTGCTGATAGGCGAGGTAGAAAATGATTATTGAAAAAAGTATTCCCGCCAGAAAACCAGTACGGAAAGTATTAATCTGTTTAGCAAATTTGTTTTTTGCTTTTGGAGGAGGAAGTAGAGACTGGCAGTGCTTGCATAGAGCAGCCCCTTTTACTACAGCCTCTTTACAAAAAGGACATCTCGCTTTTTCTTTCACTAACGCCATATAGAATTATGGTGATTTTTTATACTTTGAATCAAGTTTTAATTTTGTATGTTAATTATAATGTAGATGTGCAGAAAAGGTAAAAATGGGGTAGAGAATGAAAAGATATATTCAAGTTCTTTTAATTATCTTGTTTGTTTTCATGTCCGGGTGTGGACTTGATTCTCAAAAAAATAAAAAAAATCCCTCTGATTTCCTTGTAAAAAAATTCCTTAACGGAGAAGTACAAAGAACATCAGAGCCAAGAGTCTATGTCGGTAGTTACTTATATGAGTATATTAATGGCGGATCGGAGCTTTATCATAAATATGAATTCACCGAAGTTGCTACATCTTATTATAAAATGGGCAGCCTTGAGTTAGTTGTGGATGTGTATCAATTTGTCGATTCAATTGGGAGTTTTGGGCTTTATTCCATGTTAAGGCCTGCTGTGCCAAATTTTACAGATATTGGTGTTGAAGGCTACAGTACCAACAGCAGTGTAGAATTTACCAAAGGGTCACTTATTGTCAGAATTACGAGTTTTACTGAAAATGATGATGCCGTTTCAATTATGAATAAGATGGCAATTGAACTTGAAAAGGAAATCTCTGGAAGTAACAAGTATCCGGATATGTTTTCCTGTTTTATTGATGACAATGTAATTCCACATTCCAGGAAAATATATTCCCAATCATTTTTGGGTTATAATTTTATGACGGATGTCTATAAGCAGGATTGTATCTTAAACGATGATACTTTTCAGGTATTTGTTGCTGCGGATGTATTTCAACAGAAATTTAATGACTGGTTAAAAAAAGTTCAAATGACAGTTGAGGATAGTGTTATAATCTCTGATTACGATTTTGATGATGGTGGCGAAAAGGGGATTATCGTCAGAGATACTTACTATGGTGATATTTTGGCTGGTAGAAAAAACGGAAAACTTGTAGGCATTGTAAATTTCAATTCTTCTCAATCCGGGTATTTGGATGTCTGGCTTAAATATCTTGAAAATAAAAAGAGAACAAGTTAAACCTGTTCTCTTATTTATTATTCTATATGATTTCTATTTAAGTATATATCATTTTTAAATCTGATATTTTTTGCGGAATGTTAACGCTATTGCTGCACTGAGCAACGCAATTTTCACAATTACCGCATACTCCTAATGATTTATAATATGGAATATCATTATATGTCGATCGCGCCATATGGAAATTGCCGTACTGGTGGGCATACATATGAGTTCTCATCAGAGTCGGGATTTCAACACCTTTGGGGCAGCTAACCAGGCATTTTTCACACTGGCGACAAAATCCAAATCCAAGTTTGATACTGTTGTCATCCAGAAATTTATTTTCATCTTCGGTAAATTCAAGATCTGAAGCCACAGAAAAATCCTGTTTCATATGTTCATAGTTATCATAGCCGGGAATTGCTGTGGTCATATAATCAAATTGCATTGCCCATTTAAGCGACGCTTTGGCAACTGTCTCAGATGTGTAATCTTTGAGGCTTTCAGGATTGGGGATTCTGGGACCGCCAGCCTGAGTCTTCATAGCAATCAAACCGATACCGGCGTCTGAGGCTTTGGTCATCGCTGCAAAAAGTTCAGAATAATCATAAAGAGTAAAATTAAACGCAGTAAGTATGACTTCAAATATTTTTGCTTTAATAGCTTCATTGATTCCTTCAGCCATATAAGTATGGGTGGACATCCCAATATGTCGAGCCTTGCCAGATTTCTTTATGGTTGTAAAAGCATCCTGAACATCTTCGTTGAACATTATCGTATTATCTTTGACATTATGCAGATAAAGGATATCCACATAGTCCATCTGAAGTCTCTTGAGGCTTTCATCAAATTGATCGATTATTTTCTTTTTAGTAACTCCTGGCTTCAGATCACCATACAAATCCGGCGTAAATATTTTTGTGGCGATTGTTACTTTATCTCTAACGCCCAACTTCTTGATTACCTTTCCGACCATCTCTTCATTGGCACCGGACTGATAATAAGCGGCGGTATCAAAATGTCGAACTCCAAATTTGTATGATTCCTCTACTACTCCCGGGTTTTCGGCATTCATTACTCCCATGCTTACAATTGGTAGTTTGATTCCAGTTTTACCGAGAGTACGATAGATGATTTCGCCTGTATTTTTCACTTCAGTTTTTAGTGAATCATCAGCTAAGACATTTTTCAATGGCAGACTTGCTAATCCGGCAGTGGCAATTCCTGCAACACTGGTTGATAAAAATTTTCTGCGGGTAAGATCTTGGTTGTCCATTGGACCTCCCTACGTGGAGTATAAATTATTTAGATCTATAATATCATATTCAGACAAATATGTCCAGTCTGTTTTATGTAACAAGAGATTTGTTAAAATCGTAATTGTTAAAACATTAATTATTAATTACCGTAACAATAGTACAATTGAGATAATCGCATGAAAGGGATACTATGGGAAATCCTAACTGGGTTGAAAAACTTAATGAGAGCCTGGTCTATTATACTGATGAGTCTGTTCGTGAGTTTGTAATGGAGGGATCAGAGAATTTACACAATCTGAATGAAATAGAAAAAGCGAATTGGGTAAAACAAGCTCTTGATAAACTCGACCAGTTGGTTCCTGAAAAAGATAAACGCTATGATATAATGACTCATTGCTCATGCGATTGTGCCGATCATTTGATTGAGAATTTCCGGGAAGAGTACAGAAAAAATAATGACATTGATGATCTTTTAGACAAAATGTACAAAAATCCCTTTTATGTCCGTCCTCGTCGAGAAGGTGATATTATCTATTTTGTGAAAGTAGCATGTAATAAAGAGGGATACGACAAAGCTACTACTCCAAAAGAGAAACGTTATCATTATTGCCATTGTGACTATATCAAAGCTGCGGATCTTCCCATTTCACCAACTCATTGTTTTTGTAGTGCCGGATGGTACAAACGAATCTGGGAAGGGATTCTTGAGCGCCCTATCAAAGTAGAAATGGTCAAGTCAATTATGCAGGGTGATGACAAATGTGAGTTTGCTGTCCATCTATAAGTCTATAGCAATAGCCACTATACGTAATTTCGGGGGTTTATAAGCGGGCATATTTAGTCCCATTTCTGCTTTTTAACAACCACATAGTAGATTATCGCCAACATTTTCCATCTTCATCTGTAATTTCATCAAGAACAAAATGGATTACCCAAAACAATTTACAGGGGAGAGAGAAAATGAAACCTACCCAACTATTCAAAACAAGCTTGGTCGCAACACTGCTGGCCATAATTTTGTTGGTAGCCCAGCCGCTACAGGCTGGTGTATATGTCGAATTGGTCGATACCCTCGAGGAAGTGTACGATTATATCCCATCCGGTCAGCCGGTTATCTTTAATGTTAAGCTGGCTAATGATGCTGGTGAGAATATAGAAGCTCTACAACATGGCTTTCGTGTTTATTCACCTACCGGAGTGACATGGGAACCTATAACATTTAGTACGGCAAGTAGTGTTGGGGATTATTTTGATTTTGTTTCTGCAACGGGTTTTGGTATAACCGGATCAGGTGCGGATACTGTTGGCTTCATTGCAATTGCTGGTACGAAGCCCGGTTTTCCAAATGGTTATGATGATGTCGTTTTGAGAATTGAAACTCAAGTCACTTCAATGAGTAACTTAGATACCCTATGTATTGACTCTTCATTTTATCAGCCGTCAGGATCCTGGACATGGACTACACCTTCCGGATTAATTACACCTGCCTGGGGTGGACCTTACTGTTATAAAATATATCATAGTACAAATACTAGTATCTCAGGAAGAAAATTTCGTGATTATGACCATGACTCAAGATGGGATAATTGGGAACCACCTTTGGAAAATATTAAAATAAAGCTTCATGGTGATCTGGTTGGTGGAACAACTGTTAGTATGACAGATTTTACAAATGCTCAGGGAGAATACTCCTTTATAAATCTATATCCCGGGGATTATTATATTCAGGAAGATTTAACTACTGGTTGGGATGGAATACAGACTTATCCACCAACTGTTTATCATACTATTAAGAATTTGCAGGCTAACGATAACCTAACTGGTTATGATTTTGGAAATGACTCTTTATGTGAAATTTCTACTTCTATTGTTACCTGCATTCATGGAACTGATGATAGTTTTAATGGGCCTGAGCCTACAAATATGAGTACCGGTCTAAATGATTATATCGTTACAACGATTCCATTGGGAGCTACTATAGGTGAATTTGATGAAGTTGCTGATGATACATGGTTTGGGCATACATTTGATGGTTGTTTTGATCATGATTGTCTTGTTGTCGATGCTACTCTTAGAATTAAAGTACGGGCTGAAACTGGGAGTCCAAATACTGATGTCCTGATATTGGGTGATTACAGTGGTGGTAATAATGGCAGAATTTGGGCTCGGAGATTGAGGGAAATAGATGCTGATCAAGGCGGTGATGGTGTCTGGACTGCTGGTGAAATCATGATTATTGAATTGGAACTTGATAATCTCAATAAAAATACATTGCAATGGCAGCCAACAAATATCCTTGGTGCTCTACAGGATGGTAACTTAGATATTATTATCTCAGATGAAACTACCGTCGATTATATTGAACTGGAAGTCGAACTTTGTTGTGATTGTGAAGCTGATGGTGATGCTAATGGCGATGGTTTGGGATTATCACTTGCAGATATTATCTATCTTGTTCACTTTTTGGATGGTACTGGTTCTGCTCCGGATCCTCTTCATAGTTGTGATCTAAATGGTGATGGATATATAAGTGTAACTGATGTCATGATTTTTCAGGCTTGTTACATCAATGGTACGATCGTGCTTAACCAATATGGAGGTTATCCAGTTCCGGTTCCCTGTGATCCAATAGTAACATTTATCAGTCCTGATTATATTACTATATTTGGTCTCGATCATGCATCCCTTGGAACAGCTTGCTATACTGATACTGGCGATGTTCTGACTGTTGGTTGTATTAACATGGTAGAAACCGAAGTTCATACTGATGCCAATGGTGATTCTATCATAGTTCAATCTGCTCCTGTTGCTAAAATAGCTGGTTCAGGTGGAGGACCTTTTGGTTCTTCGATGTCCAATTTGGAAGACGCCGGAATTGTCTGGGAAGTTGATTTTGCTGAAGATACCACTCTTGAATCCGGGGCTTCGATTGAGACTTTTGCTTATGTCGAAATAACCGAAGATTCAATAGTTGTTGAATGTTCTGCGGTTCAAACCAAACAGGAAGACGATACCTGGGCTTTAGGTATTAACTCTTATGCTTCTACTCATACTATAATAATATGGCTGGAAGATTCAGTTGTTTATAGACAAGAAGGTATCTCTGCTGTTGGTGATTGGTTCCAACCAGGTAATATAGGTCCTTTACCTGCAAAAGCAGCCGGTTCAGGTGGTGGTCCATTTGGTTCTTCGATGTCAAATCTTGAAGATGCTGGAATCGTTGTTGTAGCTTGGGAAGAACCGGATACGGTTGTTTGGAATTGCGCTTCACTTGGTGTTACAGATGTAGAATGTACCAGAATTCAAGTAAGCTTCGATAGAACTGGTGAGAGAATGACAGTAGCAAGTATTGGGGCTTATAATATCCCTGAGTATACAATAGTTTCAGAATCTCAGACCGTTGATTACAAGGGTGTTGGTGTTAGTAATCTCGGTCATGCCATTCTTGACTGTGTGGATACAGCTCTGGTAGTCAGCAATCTCGGCCCAAGCGGTGATGATGGCATTGCACCTTGGTTGCGAGACGAAGACAAATCATATGTTGAGATTGTAATTGAAAATCCGGATCTGGGTGGAAGTTTCCCTGTTGGTGGCTCTGTCAGAGTTGGTTATGAATTTGCATCGTCAACTGGTGATGAAACATTCCCTATGGAATCATTCTTTGACTTCGCCGGTTCTAATACCTGGAATCTTGGTGTACAGAGTGATACAGACTCTTATACAGTAATAGCTTTTGATGATGATGATACCGTATTCCATGCTTCAGGAGTTGATGCCAGTTCACTCGGATATATTGTCGAAAATGCTAAGGGTGTTTATCCTGTTGGATTTAGTGGCTCCACGAATGGCAAACCTTCCACATTTGTAGCTACAGCAGATTATGATTTTACGGCATCACCTGACGGTGTTCAATGGAGTTGGAGTGCACAGAGTGTCTCAAACTTAACTATTGACTACCTAAGTGTCGCTCCTGAAGTTGACAATTATGATGACGGCGTTTGCAGTATGAGCTTATGCGGGCAGGATGGATCAAAAGCAGGTCCGATATCTTTGACAATACTCGATATCATGACTCAATATAAAGGTTGCTGTATCGGTCTCAGAGGTAATGCTGATAATGATCCTTTGGATCAGGTATTAGTAAATGACCTCGTATTTCTTGTCAACTATGTTTTCAAAGGTGGTACTGCTCCTGTCTGTCTGGAAGAAGCTGATGTGAATGGTGATGGCAACATATTTGTTAATGACCTTACACTTCTGGTCAACTATATATTTAAAGGTGGAGCTGCCCCATTAGCATGTGGTGTTTCTGCACCTTTTAAAGCAGGTAAGATTGTAAATAGCAATATTGAAATATCGGCTGATTATAGTAATGGAAAAACTACTGTCTCATTAGTTTCACCTGTTGATATGAAAGGTATACAAATAGAATTGACTGGTGAAGATAACAGTAATGTAGTTAGTCATGTTGATGGGATGACTTTATTTTTCTATCAGAAAGAGAACTCATCCAGAGTGGGAATCCTTGATCTTGAAGGCAATAACGTGATCAATAGCGGTCAGCAAAGATTGTTTGAGCTGGATGGGGAATTCGAAATCAGCAGTGCTATAATTTCTGATCTGAACCATAATGCAATCACACCGGTTATAACAACGGCCGGAAAATTGGATGCTTTACCGGAACAATTCCGGTTGGATCAAAACTATCCCAACCCATTTAATCCTACTACTACGATTGTCTTCAGTATCCCTCAGGATTCAAAAGTAACCCTGGATGTATTTAACATAATGGGGCAGAGAGTGAAGGGGCTGGTTGATGAAGAATTATCTGCCGGAGAACATTCAATTGAATGGGATAGCAGAAACTCTTCAGGTCGGTTAGTTTCAAGTGGAATATATTTCTACAAACTTCAGACTGATAATAAAACTGATTCAAAGAAAATGATGCTTCTTAAATAAATTTACATAACAAGAAGTGTTAAAAAAAACCCGGTGAATTTCACCGGGTTTTTTTATCAAATGAGAGGTGAACAGTTTAGGGTCATGCTCAGGACAAGCTTTGGCTGCCGCTGCAACAGCGAGCAGTCCTTGGAATCTGAAAACGTTTCATAAGTGCCTCCTATATATAAACAGCTACCCACTATGAGCAGCCGAATTAACAAAAATCTTAATTACATCCACATGCGCAGGTCTCTTGACCTTCAGGCTTGTTTTCGCCATTACATCCACAACCGGTTGATTCGATCTCTACTGTCTTGCTTTCATCGTTGCAGCCACAGCCACAGGAGGAAGCCATTTTTATGGTATTGCCTGAAACATCTTTGGTTTCTGTTTCTTTTATGTTTCCGGTATCGTTGCTCATATTACTATCCCTTCAATAAAGTTATTAGCTTATGTTATTATATACATATAGTTATATGTAAATATATCAATAAATGTTCCCAAAAAAAAGCAATATTTTCATTTTTTATCAGGTTTTATTCCAATAGCCAGACAGGAACAGAATCCTTGGCAGCAATTTCCTACATTTTGCTTGTTAAGACTATAGAAAACCTGTTGCCCATCTCTACGGTCTACCACAACTTCAGCCTCTCGTAAGATCGCCAGATGACGACTTATGGTAGGCTGCTTCAAGCCGATCTCATCAGTTATTTCATTGACAGTCATCTCTTTAGAGGCTAACAGAGAAAGAATCTTCAGTCGTGTTGGATCCCCAAAGGCCTTAAAATACTTGCTATATATTTTTTCGTTAATTTTAACCATTTCTCACTCAATTTAATTACAAAATATATACATATACTTATATGTAAATATCGTCAAATAGTTAAAAATAGTAAAGAATTAGTTTTTACTATAAAAAAACCCGGTGATATAAAATTATATCACCGGGAAAATATTAATTAGAATTAATATCCAAATTAACACGGTGGGGGAGGAGGTCCTCCCTTAAATACATAATTGACAAGGAATACAAGGTCATTTACAAGTATCAAATCATCAAGAGGTAAGACAACATCACCCTCTTCAAGACAGGGAGGAGGTGGACCGCCCTTAAATACATAATTAACCAAGAAGACAAGATCATTGACAAGAACAAATCCATTGTCATGCAGGGCATCACCACGTTGAACACAGCAGGAAGTGTCACTGTTATTTATAACAAATGACAGATCAAGTGATTGTTGATAACCTCCTTTTGGGATACATTCGTGAGAAATAACTCCTCCTGGGATGATAAAATTAAATCCCCTTATATCAATAGAGACCCATTCCGGGTTATAATCAAGTAAAGTATGTTCAAAGAAATAATGGCCTTGTGGATCCTGTGCTGCAAACACAACATGTCTTCCAATATACAGGTCTTCATTAGCTCCTGGCATAGGTGGTGCACTATCGCCCGGTAATTGATCCAATGACCATTGATCGGTTGACCAGTTGAAAGCGATTTCAACATAAGATGGTCCTGGTCCAAGCGGCATGATATCAAAGTCTAAAAATAACTCTTTGTAACGGTTATAATCAAGGGGATGATCATAAAACCAAATATTCCACCAGTCATACCATGGGTAATAGTACCATCCGTCCCCATAAGCATTTTCACCGGCTCCATCAACAACAACACCGCCGGGATCCATCATTACATAAAAAGCATTGAAGATTGGTTCTGTAACATCAGCAGGTTCAGTTAATTCCTGCCATGATGCTGGCCCACCCTGTTCGATACGAATAGTTGCGGTTGTTATGCCAGAATAACCATCCAATTGAGATCCGGGACAGCCTTCAAATTCTATTTGATATGTTACATCAAAGAAACTTTCAACAGCAAAATCACCATTGGGGAGAAGTTCCAGAGTGGTTTGTCCCGGGCTGGGTAAACCAAAATCTGTACCGCCAGTTACTCGGAAAGTACAGAAATCAGGATCACCAAAAAGTTCACCAGTTAAACGATACATATCATTCGGGAAAGTTTGAACCGGATCGCCCGGATTGCGAGGACCAGAATGAACTTCAATGAAAATAGGTACTGCTAAATGACGATTGAATCCAGCCAAAGAGCCTGTACCTGAAACATCAAGATCAAGGGTTGCTTCAAAGCATGATCCGGTTCCTCCCAGAGAACCGCCGGCAGCTTCACATTCACCAGGTAATAGCGGCAAAGAGCAATATGGTGAAGTCCCGGAACAATTAAAGTTCATAAACTCCGGATCAAGTTCAATAGTTGTACCGGGAGGTAAATCATTAATAATCATCATCACATCATCAGGCGATGTGAATGAACAATCGGCCGGATAAGTAATTGTCCCTGTTCCGTTGTCAGGTGCAATACAATCGGCTGTTAGCCAAGTGGCATCATCATTCCAGTGATCATCGGTTGATTTCCAACCCCAGAATGGCTGTTGGGGAGATATGTTTGCAGAAACACTTAACCAGTAAATCTCACCCAAAGTCTGAACAAAGGGCTCAGTAATATCGCTGATATCATACTGGAAATAATTATCATGATCGGGATAAGTATATGTATCCGTAATTGGATCATACCAACCTTCCCAAAGTTGAGGATCTGGAGTTATGTTTAACATAGCAATATCCCCGGTTGGTATCTCCTGACTCCAAAGCAATTCACCAGGCATGCTGTAAGTCGCAGGATTCCCTGGTTCCGGATCAGGGATATCGGAGAGTATAGAAACATTAAATGATGAAATTGTACCTTGCGATCCGTTCTGCCATGATCCCCAGAATGTAATATCAGTGACTGCTCCGGATTCTGAACATTCCCAGTCATCAGCTAATACCATAGGGGAGACATCCATCACATTCCATCCCTCTTCATCCGGAAGTTGAGGATAATGCATTTTGTGACCATCACCAAGCTGCCACATTTTGGGTACACCCTGTCTGATTCTTATAGTACCGGGAGTAATACCCGCCATACCGTCTAATTGAGAGCCAGGGCAACCTTCGAATTCAATCTGATAAGTTATATCAAAGAAGCTTTCTACATTAAAATTGCCATCATCCAGATCGGTAAGTTCTGTTTCACCTGGACTGGGTAACCCGTAATTGGTTCCTCCGGTTACTCTGAAAGTACAAAAATCAGGGTCGCCAAATAATTCTCCCTGTAAACGATACATGTCGTTATCAAATGTCTGTACCGGATCACCTGGTAGACGAGGAGCTGAATGAATTTCAATAAAAATTGGAACAGCAAGATGCCGGTTGAATCCAGCTAATGTGCCTGTTCCTGAGACTGTGAGATCTAATGTTGCTTCAAAGCAGGATCCAGTTCCACCAAGCGAAGCTCCATCAGTTTCACATTCACCTGGTCCTAATGGCAACGAACAATAGATACCTCCACCACAATTAAAATTTTCAAAAATGGGAGCCATTTCGATTGTAGTATTTGGTGGTAAGCCCTGAATTATTTGCATGTTTTCTTCTGATGTGAATGGGCATGATGCGGGGTAGGTAATAGTACCAGTGCCATTATCTGGCTCTATACATACCTCGGCCGCATTGCTTACAACAGGGATTACTACAATTGATAATAATAGTAACCCTGTCATAATTGTGATTAATTTTGACATGATTCCTCCTGTCGGAAAATAGATTATATAATATATATTTCGACAACGAAAGTTAAGGGCTTTAGATAGTACTATAATATAATTACAATTCAATTGAGACTAAGTTGCCTAACCTTAGTAATATAGATCTCTATCGCCACAGAGTCAATAAATTTATCGTAGATATATCTATGGAATAGTCTGTTATTGCTAAAATCTATCCATGATGTTTGTAATTAAAGGAATACATCTTGACAAATTTATCAATATTGATTTAATTAAATTAATACGCAGATAGTACTGTCCATCATTTTATCTTTGATTTACAACATGTGTAATTATATGGAATTTTGTTATATTAATTATTGAGGAGGAGACATGAGTAATTCAAAATTGTCTGTTATTGTTATATTAATTTCCAGTATATGTGTAATAGGTTCAGTTCTTGCCTACCCGCCATCCGGGTATGACTATATCAGCACAACCGCTCATATTGATTTTTATCATCCTCAAGATTCATCAATGTTTCTTGAAGGTATGGATATGACCGGTAGAGCCGTAATCTGGCGCGGTGATGAATATGATACGGGGAATTGCATTATGGCCATTGATACCCGTATGGATACTTTGATTTTAAGAGGTTATAGCACTCTGTTTGGTGATTCTGTATTTATCACTTTAGATCGTGAATCACCCCCTTCAGATGGAATGATAACACAGGTTACTCCTGGTATAGATTTTCCAGCCGAAAGTTTTTTTGATGTCTATTATAAAGTCACAATAGGTAGCTCACCTGATCTACTTAAGTTTGAAGCTACATATCAGGGCGGTTTTAGTTACGATATTAATAATAAAGTTGGAGTGGCAAATTTAGATAAAACTATTCTTGACGGATTTACTGCAGAATTAAAAGAAATTAGTGATGAGGTTATTCCATCTACACCTACAAATAAAGATTATTTTTGTGAAAATATTTATTATTATGACGATACCGCCACATCTACTTTTGTATTTGATATGCCAAACTCAAATGGAACCGATATGTTCCAAACTCGTTTTACAGTAACTGGTGCTTCTGAGTGTACTTTAAAGATAGCTTGGATTCTTATGTATGGCAGCTTCATGGTGGGTACTCCGGATATGATGGTTTATCTATGGGATGATGATGGGTTTGGGTTGCCCGGAACATTGCTTGATTCTGTTCTTGTACCTTATGCTGCACTCCCGATCAGCGGATTTGGATGGGCGTTTGCTGATTTTTCTGCAGGCAACTGGGTCTTCAGTGAGGGAGAAGATTATCACTATGGTTGGTCTGTTATTGGAGGTTCTGGCGATATCCTTTGGGGTGTTACTGATAAAGGTACCGGTCCTCATAATGGTGAAGCTCGATCGGGAATGTTCTATCAAGGTGCTCATTACTCCATACTCGACCTTTATGGAGAAGATTATGTCTTCTTCATGGAATCAGAAGTATGTTGTGTTACAAGTGGGTATTACCCCCTATACCCACCACACATGACTTCACTCATTTATCAGATTCCACCTTATGGAAGAGTATATCAGGATCCTCGTAAAATTCCAATTATAGATCCAAATAACGGGGAAACCATTGCCTGGATCTGGCACAAACATGAAGTTGATCTTCCTGATCCGGGAGTTGATGACGTTCCCACAATCGGAACTATGGCACTTGTTATAGGACCCGTTCCTCCACAGCCGGGACAACTGCCTGATGAAGTCATCGAGTTAGTCGGTAATACTATTATTTCAAGAAGTCAAGTCTACTACAATCCATATGAAAAACGTGAAATTCAAACTGAAATTATTGAAATGAACCTTGTTGGTGAAAGTCAGTTGTTTGGTCTAGCGATTCTTAGTTTACCGTTTCCAGCTCCAGGATTGGCGACCGCGATTGGTTCTGATGAATTTTTCCCCGCAGAATCATTTTTTGATGTCTATTATGAAATTGAATTTCCTTGGATTGGTCAGACTATGACGCCATCTCTTTCCGCTAGTCCTCCACCTCACATGGTTGCAGAAATTGAAGCTTTACCGCCATACAATCGTCAATTTATTGATCCTGTATATCATCCGATTGAAGATATTAGTATGCCAGGTATAATTATAGGCTGGGTACTACCAATTCACTGGGTACAACCAGCTCCAGAACCAGATCCATGTGATTGTTGTATCAAACGTGGTGATGCCTTGCATGATAATCAACTTGTTCTTGTAAACGATCTTGTATATCTGGTAAATTACGTGTTCAAAGGTGGCCCACCACCTCCATGTTTGGAAGAAGGTGATGTTGTTTTACCTCTTGATGATTTGATACTTGTAAATGACCTTGTTTATCTGGTTAATTTCGTGTTTAAAAGCGGACCTCCTCCACCGCCTTGTTGATGAAAATTAGAACTATCTTATTTTTTTAGCGTATATAAAGCCAATCCCAAATGGGATTGGCTTTTTAAATATTTTTGAAATTTGAAGTACGAACGACTTGATTATTGGTAACAGAGATGATAAATTGTTTTCATTGAAAATTAACTACTAATTATATGGCGGGTTTTATGAAAAACAGACTCAAGGAATGTATCGATCATCTGCGGTCAAAGGGTGTGGACTACGCCGATTGCCGCTATGTTCGACGCGAGAAAGAATCGATAAATGTCACTGATAGCATTGTCGATTCCATGTCTCGGAACCTCGATGTGGGAGTGGGAATTCGAGTCTTAAACAAAGGAGCCTGGGGATTTGCTTCAACCAAAGATTTAACTCCCGGTGCTTTAAAAAAGACAGCCAATCTGGCGCTTAAAATTGCCAATGCTTCAGCAATGACTGTCAAAGAAAAAGTTCTTTTTGCTGAACAGGAAACATTTGTGGATCATTTCAAAACATCTTTTAAGAAAGATCCTTTCAAAGTTTCCACCGAAGATAAAATTGATCTTTTGGTTTCAATAACTGACATACTGAAAAAATCCAAAAAGATTAAAACAACCGAAGCATCAATGGGCTTTTTTAAAACCAACAAGCTTTTTGTCTCTACCGAAGGGGCCGATATAGAACAGGATCTTCTGGAATCCGGTGGCGGATATTACGCTGTTTCGTTTGATGGCAAAGAAGCTCAGAAAAGATCTTACCCAAATTCGTTTGGAGGAGATTTCGCTACCAGAGGTTATGAATATATTGATGAAATGAACCTTCTGGATAATGCCGAGCGAACCAGGGAAGAATCTATTGCGCTGTTAAAAGCATCTCCCTGTCCTGATACCGAAACAACAGTTATTATCTGCGGTCCCCAGATGGCATTGCAGGTTCATGAATCTTGCGGACATCCAACCGAACTGGATCGTGCTCTCGGAACGGAAATTTCATTGGCAGGTGGATCGTTTATGACGGTTGATAAACTCAACAAGCTTAAATACGGTTCAGATATTGTAAACATAACTGCAGATGCCACTACCAAAGGAGGTTTGGGAGCTTTTGGTTATGATGACGAAGGTGTCAAAGCACAGCGGGCACCAATTATTAAACGGGGTAAATTTGTTGGTTATCTGACAAGCAGAGAAACAGCCCCGGTGATTAACAAACGTTCCAATGGAACTATGCGAGCCGATGGCTGGAATCGCTTGCCAATTATACGTATGACAAATCACAATTTGGAGCCAGGTAAATGGGAACTTGATGATCTTATTAAAGATACCAAAAAGGGAATCTTCTTTGATATCAACAAGAGCTGGTCGATTGATGATAAGCGGCTCAATTTTCAGTTTGGCGTTGAAGCAGCCTGGGAAATCAAAAATGGTAAATTAGGCAAGATGTACAAAAATGCTACTTATACCGGGATAACTCCTGAGTTCTGGAATTCCTGTGATGCTATCTGTAATAAAAATCACTGGCATGTCTGGGGCATTCCCAACTGCGGCAAGGGGGAACCGATGCAAACGGCCCATGTTGCTCATGGGACATCTCCGACAAGATTCCGTAATGTGAAAGTGGGGGTGAGCAAATGATTGGAAAAGAAAAACTAACAAAGCAGTTGGAACGGGTGTTGGATCAATCCCAAGCCGATCAGACTGAAATTGTATATATAGGTAATGAAACCGGCCTGACCCGTTATGCTAATTCATATATTCATCAGAATGTATATGAAGATAATTCACAGATATTTTTCCGCACTGTTTTAGGTAAAAAAATTGGCGTGGCGTCATCGAATTCACTTAACTTTGATGATTTGAAAAAGTGTATGAATGATTCAATTGAGATTGCCAAAACTCAACCTGATAATCCACACTTCCCTGGCCTTCCCAAACCAGCCAAATACAAAGAACTGAATACTTTTGATGAAACTACAGCTAAGTTTACTCCCAAGCAGAGAGCTCAGGCGGTAAAAAAGATTATAACGGAAAATAATCGCAAGAAATTTACCGTGGCTGGATCACTCACTACCGGTACTGGAGAACTTGCAATTTTGAATTCTTTAGGTGTGCGAGCCTATCAAGCGGTATCGAATGCTTCAGTTAATATGATCTCTATGTCTGATACATCATCGGGGTATGCGACAGGCATCTCAAGGAATGTCTCAGATCTTGATGTCATCAAACTGGCGAAGATAGCTGTTGAAAAATGTGATCGTTCACAGAATCCAATACAGGTTGAACCGGGAGAGTATGAAGTAATTTTAGAACCGGCAGCTGTTACCGAAATGTTAGTCTGGATGAACTATGTTGGATTCGGATCCAAACCGTTTCAGCAGAATATGTCATTCTTATCCGGTAACATCGGGAAAAAGATTACCTCTGATAAGATCACTATTTATGACAATGGTCTTGATGAAAAATCTATGGCGTTCCCGTTTGATTTTGAAGGCGTTCCTAAAAAGAGAGTCAATTTTATTAGTAAAGGTGTAGCCAAAGGGGTCGTCTATGACAGCACTGCGGCCTTAAAGGATAAAACCAAATCGACCGGTCATGCGGTAACGCCTGATGAGAACAACGAAGGTGCTTTTGGATTAAATATATTCATGGCTCCCGGTACTGTCAAAAGAGAGAAGATGGTATCCAAAGTCAAAAAAGGAATACTTGTAACCCGGTTCCATTATCTCAATGGCTTTATTGACCAACGCAACTCGGTTTTGACAGGTATGACTCGTGATGGTACTTTCTTAATTGAGAATGGCGAGATAAAGAGCGGAATCAAGAACCTGCGGTTTACAGATTCATTTGCCCGATGCTTAGGTTCCACTGTTGCTATTTCCAAAGAGACAGAACGAATAAATTCCTGGTGGGATGCTATCGGATGCACAACGGTACCGACATTGCATCTGGGATCATTCAAGTTCTCAGGCAAAACCGAATTTTAACGGACATAGTCCGCTTTACCGCGAGGCAGCCACATAGTGGCTTTTACCGCAAAGCGTTGTATCGAAATTTGATCTTAGAATTTGATACTAATACCTTTGGTCATAATAGATGTGTAGGGCGGTTCCGCTTACGGACCCGCCTTTTGTTATGTAGAGGCACAGTTATATAGGGCAAAACATTATACAATTATCGGTTCTGCCTTTTTTATTTATATAATATGTAGAAATGTAGGGCGGTTCCGCTTTACGGACCCGCCATTTGTCAGGTGGTTAGTCCTCCTGACCTACACAAGAATACTAAGTGCCTGGCAGACGCCCTCGTCTGCTGGCATATTCTTGTGAAGTTTTACAACGGCACACGAGGGCGTGTGCCGCCCACGAAAGTTATTTCTCTTAATCGCTTGTCATAACACCGATCTTTTTATATTTTTTCAAATGTCAAAAAAATTCTTAACCGGAGAAATAATAATGAGCATCAAGAATCAAACGCCATTTGGTGAAACAATTTCACTAACATTGTTAGTTTTACTTTTAACACTAAGTTCTACTATATTTGCTCAAGAACCAGAGCAAACTTATAAGCTACCCCCGCAGGAACTGATTGATATTGCCGATGCTCCTTTTACTCCCAGAGTCAGCCTTAGTCCTGATAATGAATATATGCTGCTTCTGAATTATCCGGGATTTCCTTCGATTGAAGAAGTCTCCCAACCTGAACTTCGTTTAGCAGGATTACGTATCAATCCTCGTACCAATGGACCAAGCCGGGGATGGTATTATGATGACATCACAATTAAGAATATCTCTGAAGGCACCGAGAAAAAAGTAACCGGATTACCAGAGAAAAGACATTTAACCAATGTCAATTGGTCCTCGGACAGTAAAAAAGTCGCCTTTACCAATACCACCAATGATGGCATATATCTCTGGATATTTGATATCGACAAGGGTGAAGCTCACCAAATATCCGAATTGAAAATTAATGATGCTTATGGTGATCCTTTTCATTGGATGTCTGATAACAAAACTTTGATTTGCAAAACTATCTCAGAAAACAGGGGAGAGGTTCCTGAAAAACAGTTAGTACCGGTTGGCCCGATTATTCAGGAAAATCTTGGTGGTAAAAAACCGGCTCGTACTTATCAGGATCTTTTGAAAAATGAATATGATGAATCTGTTTTTGAATACTACTCGACCTCACAGTTAGCAATAATAACTACTGACAGTAAAAGTACATTACTTGGCAACCCTGATCTTTATTCTGATGCGATCCCATCACCCGATGGAAAATATTTGCTTATTGAAACCCTGCACCGGCCATATTCCTATACTGTTCCAATGTACCGCTTTCCTTTAAAATCCGAAGTCTGGGATACCGATGGCAACCCTGTTGCTCTTATTGCCGACCTTCCACTGGCAGACAACATTCCTGTCCCATATGGTTCTACCCGTATTGGTCGCCGTTCTATAGCATGGCGGGCAGATACCAAAGCAACACTGTACTGGACTGAAGCTCGCGATGATGGCGATGCTGGCAAAGAAGCAGAATTTCGTGATGAGGTCTATCTGTTGGATGCCCCTTTTGAAACGGAACCTACATCATTAATCAAGCTGAACTTGCGTTATTCTTCGATAAGATGGGGTGATGATAAATTAGCGTTAGTTTCCAGCTTTTGGTGGAAAACAAGGCAGACCAAAACCTGGCAGGTCAGTCCCGGCTCGCCTGATAAAGAACCGAATTTAATTATAGACAGATCATACGAAGACCGCTACAGCGATCCGGGCAGGCCATTGATGACCGAATCAAAATATGGAACCAGTATTCTTTTAACCGCCGACAAGGGCAAGACTCTTTTCCTCTCCGGTGACGGAGCCTCTCCCGAAGGTGACATTCCCTTTTTAAATGAATTCAATATTAAAACAAAAAAGACGACAAAGTTGTTTGAGTCGGAAGCCCCTTACTATGAATCTATAGTCAGGTTGTTAGATGTTAAAAAACGACTTCTGTTAACCCGTCGTGAATCAGTCACCGAACAGCCAAACTATTTCATGAGAAACCTTAAAAAAGATGAACTCACACAGGTGACAAATCTTCCGCACCCTACTCCGCAGTTAAAAGATGTTCAGAAAGAACAGATTCGTTATGAACGAGCTGATGGTGTTAAATTGACTGCTACCTTATATCTTCCACCGGGATACAAAAAAGAAGATGGAGCATTGCCGGTTCTGATGTGGGCCTATCCTCAGGAATACAAAAGTGCCGATGCTGCCGGTCAGGTGACCGACTCGCCTTATCGTTTTGTCAGAATCGGAAGATATTCGGCCAAGCCATTTTTGTCACTTGGATATGCAATTCTTGATGATCCTTCGATGCCAATTATCGGCGAAGGAGATGTCGAACCAAATGATACCTATATTGATCAATTAGTCTCCAGTGCCCAGGCAGCAGTTGATGAGTTGGTGCGCAGAGGAGTAGGTGATCCCAATAAGATGGCAGTCGGCGGGCATTCCTATGGTGCATTTATGGTGGCCAACTTACTGGCGCATTCAGATCTCTTCAAGTTGGGCATTGCCCGAAGTGGAGCATATAACCGTTCCCTGACCCCTTTTGGATTCCAATCCGAAGAGCGTACTTTTTGGGAAGCCCCCGAAGTCTATTTTGCTATGTCTCCGTTTATGCATGCTGATAAAGTTGATGAACCTATTCTTCTGATTCACGGTAAAGCAGATAACAACAGTGGTACTTATCCATTGCAAAGTGAAAGATTCTACGCCGCGCTAAAAGGTCATGGTGCGACAGCCCGGTTGGTGATGCTTCCAAATGAAAGTCATGGCTATCGCGGGCGGGCATCGGTAATGCATTGCTTATTTGAAATGAATGACTGGCTTGATAAGTTTGTAAAAAATGCTGAGTGACATCGTCACTATTTTTGGAGGATGAGTATATGATAAAATTTAGAGTGTTACTTTCAATATGCTTATTAATGCTATTTGCTATAACAGCGTTAGCGGATGACTCTGGCGACTATCAACGGGGCGAGTATCCAGTAAGATTTATAATTATGGGTGACCGAACCGGTGGGGCAGTACCGGGAGTATATGAACAGATGGTAGCTGAAGCAGATAGACTCAAACCGGATTTTGTAATGACAGTCGGGGATATGATTGAGGGCTACACTGAAGATACTACCGTTTTGAACAATGAATGGATAGAATACTTATCTATTGTTAAGACATTTGATTGTCCGATTTATTATACTCCGGGTAATCACGATATTACGACCGAACCGGTTATCGAATGGTATGTTGATCACATTACTGATAAATCCTATTACTCTTTCAATCATCGGGGCATTCATTTTGTAGTGCTGGATAACAGCCGTTTAAACAAGACCGAAGACTGGCCAGAAGACCAATTGGAGTGGCTTAAAAAAGATTTGCAGGAAAATAGCAACGCAACTATCACTTTAGTCTTTTATCATAAACCATTCTGGTACAATACGCTTGCTGCTGGCAAAAAAGACATGCTCCATGATATTTTTGTTGAATATGGTGTGGATGCAGTTTTTAATGGGCATTATCACCGATACTTTGTTGGGGAATATGATGGCATAAAGTATACCACAATCGGTAGTTCCGGTGGCGGGATGAGTGCCGGCCCGACTGGTTTGGGCTATCATATTGCCTGGGTCACGGTAACCGAAAATGACATTTTTGCCACCCCGATAAAAAAGGGCGGAATATTACCCTGGGATGAAGTGACCTCTGATGATTTACATTTTGTTGGTGATTTAGATAATTATGCCATTTCACTTAACAATAAACTTTCAGTTAGCAATAATCTGAAAATCGATAACGCTTCATTAAGTATTACTATTCAGAATTTAAACCATCAATCGGAAGTGAATGATACTTTAGTTTGGGATATTCCGGAAGGGTGGAATGTTGAGCCTTCCAAAGTGGCGGTCTCATTACCTCCAAATCATAAATCGGAATACTCTTTTGATGTTTCATGTTCCGGCAGCTTGTACCCTGTACCGGAGTTATCAATCGGTTTACCTTTTAAGGATACGCTTGATTATAAGGTAAATCAGGAGTTGTATATTTCTCGAAGTATTAATTGTATTAAAGCTGATAACAAACCTAACATCGACGGCAGCCTGACTGAGAAAATATGGATTGAAGCGGAAGATAAATTTTATGGACCTGATGGCACAATGTCAAGTATTGATCCGGTCAATTTCTATTTTGCGTATGACAAAGATAATCTATATATAGCTGCCCATTGTCTGGACTCAAAAATGGATTCTTTATACGACAGTGTAGAAGAGAGGGATGGAGCTGTTTATGGTGGTGATTGTATCGGCTTTTTCTTCCAACCGGATATTTCTACCGATACTGTATATCAGATTTATATCAATCCCAACGGAATTGTTTTTGATCAGAAGATTACTTTTGATACTACCGGTTGGTATACTACCCATCGTGAATGGGATGGGAAATACAATATTGCTTCAACAGTGGATGAAGACTCCTGGAATCTCGAAGTCCAAATTCCTTTAGTTGAATTGAATGCTAAAGCTGAGAGTGGAAAATCCTGGGGATTGAATTTCCGTCGCAAACAGAAGCGTCTGAATACCAGTGGTGACTGGCAGTTCCCTATAGATTATAATCCGATTACTTTTGGCGAGTTAAAAATGCAATAGCCGTAGAAGGCTATTGCATCATTAAATTTATATCCACCACTCCGGTACCAAGCGTCTTGTGATTTCGACAATTTCCCGGTCAATGCTATTGAGCGCTCCTCTTTGAATCAATCCCTCAAGGGCATCACTCAAAAGAGCCAGCTTATCCCGGATAGGAACCGAAGCCGGATAATATTCATTATTAAAGAAAATTCGGTAACGGTTGCGTTCTAATTCCGAATCAAGCATTTTCCCAATTGATTTCTCTAATTTTTTACCTTTCAGGTTAACCAATTTTTCTTTTGGGGAGGACATAAGCTTGATTGTTTTGTCAAGACTGCTGTGGCATTCAAATACCATTTTCCAGCATTCGGTCAAACCAAGGGAATTGATCGTCAGGACATTTACAGAAATTGTACTGTTTTCCGAATCAGCTTTTACTCCCTTAAGGAAGGGGAGGTAAATATTGTCGGTGATAGATCCAAAAGCACTGATTCCCCCTGCAAAGGGATCATCAATAATATCATGAATAGTAAAATATGGTTTTTGCTGGAACCGGGCATCCTGAATCATAATCAGTTCTTCTTCAGTGTAATGGAATCGGTTCTCCCAGAGTTCTTTGGCTGTGGCTCCCTCTTTGGTTAGAGATGAATGACTGGTGAACATCCCCAGAGCCTGTCCGCCGCGCCATACCAGGGGAAGAACTCCGACAGCCCATTCTGCTGACCCGCCAATTTCGCCGATCATGCAGTTTAATGATCGTTTATTGGGGAATTTCAGATTATCCAAACCTAATATTAATGACGGATAAAGATCACCATCGGTATCAAAAGGAATCGCCACGCCGGCTTTATTTAGTTCATCCATAGCAGGATGATGCCTCTTGCGATTAATAAAAAACGAACTCAGTTTTTTTAAATTTTTATGCTTATAAGAATCAGCAATAATTTCAGCCGCTTCGATAAGGGATACATTGCGGGGATTAAATTCCGGGAAATAAGCTCCACTCATCCAACGCTGAATATAAATATCAGGGATATGGCGTTTGACCTGGGCTTCTATCAAAAACAGGGAAGTCAGACTGGAATGCAAACCCTTAACCGATTTTGTAGTACCATCGATAACGTCATTGCCCATCGATAAAAGTGATACATTGGCAGGCATATCAGTTCCATAGGATTCCCGGTGATCCTGTTTGCCGAATAAGGCTCCCACTGCAATGGTAGGATTTCCGCCAACCTCTTTTCCTGGTTTGGCTCGGACACCTTCGGTCAACGTTGATTCGATAAGAACTTCTTCGCCAACAGGAAGTGACTCAGTTGTCAACTGGAGAACTTCGGACATTATCTGAGCAGCGGTTCTGTCGTTGGCTCGTTTGAGTTCATTGATGATTTGTTTGGTTCTTTTATTTTCAGGAATATCGTTTAGGCTTCCTCGGCCATGAACACCGACAGCTATAGCCGAAAGGGCCGCCGAAAGGATTACCGATTCTCTCAGTTTTCTGTTCCGAAAAGCTCCCAGATTGGATTCATTATTTAATTTATCATCCAATAAGATTCTTTCTCCGGAAATTAGTGAAATATCATATAACTCACAAACTGAGCTATGGCTGAGATTGAATTCGATTATACGGTCTTTTGAAAATGGAAAAGAGTTTAATTTGCCTTTATACTGCAATTGTTGATCGGCGACATCAAATCTTAATGCTTTACTCATTTTATATACCCTAATGTTGGATTATCCGATAACTCATATCCCTGATATTTATAGTTTGTCATTGTCAGGAAATAACGCAATTAATCTCCGATTGCAAGTGAAATTATAATAAGTTAAAATATTGATTAACAATTATATTCAAGAATTAATATAAGAGGCTATGCCTCCGAAATTCCTTGCCATGCTGGGCTTGCTTGACTATTATTTCAAAACTCGCAGGCAGTGTCTGTTTTAGGGATTATTGCCTGTATGATTAGAAATATGTGAATTAAAATATGGAAAGATTATGAAAGAATTACTATCAGGAAATGAAGCGATCGCTCAGGGAGCTTTGGAAGCGGATGTTAAATTCGCCGTTGCCTATCCCGGAACCCCTTCTACAGAGATCCTTGAGACTATTGCTGCCCGTCATCAGACAATTTATGCTCAATGGTCGCCTAACGAAAAAGTTGCTTATGAAGTTGGGATTGGATCATCATTAGGCGGAACCAGAACGATTGTAACAATGAAACATGTAGGTCTGAATGTCGCGGCTGATCCTTTTATGACCCATGCCTACACCGGTGTCAATGCCGGGTTTGTGATTATTTGTGCCGATGATCCAGAGATGCATTCCTCCCAGAATGAGCAGGATAATCGTTTTTATGCCCGCTTTGCACAGGTTCCTATGCTGGAGCCTTCTGATTCTCAGGAATCAAAAGAAATGGTTTTTGATGGGATGAAAATATCCGAAGAGTTTGATACCCCGGTTATTCTTAGAATGACAACTCGCATATCTCACTCCAAAGGTGTAGTTGAATTGTCTGAACCGATTGAGTATGAAGGTGAAAAGTTTCAAAAGAATTCTTCCAAATATGTCATGGTTCCCAGCAATGCTCGTGCCCGTCATGTTGTAGTTACTGAACGACTCGAAAAATTAAAAGAGTATGCTGAAAATACGCCTTATAATTTTGTTGAAAATAATGGTTCTAAAATTGGAATTATTACAGGTGGAATTTCATATCAATATGCCAAAGAAGTACTCCCTGATGCTGATTATCTGAAACTTGGTTTTACCTATCCGCTCCCTATGAAAAAGATTTCAGACTTTATTGATTCCCATGACAAAGTGATAGTTATTGAAGAACTAGAGCCATTTTATGAAGATCAGATTAAGATCGCAGGTCTAAAAGTCGAAGGTAAAAAATATTTTGGCGTTCATGGTGAGCTATCGCCAGCTAAAGTTGCTAAAGGATTGAAGGAAGCAGGTATAATTGACAAAATAGCAGATTCAGAAATCCCACCTGCTTTGAATATGTTTCCGCGCCCTCCGGTTTTGTGCCCCGGTTGTTCGCATCGAGGAGCTTTTATGGCTCTTAGCAAACTCAAAGTTGCGGTTACCGGAGATATCGGATGCTATACTTTAGGCGCTTTACAACCTTTGAATGCACTTGATACTTGTGTCTGTATGGGAGCTTCTATTGGAAATGCAATCGGGATGGAAAAAGTCAATGGATACAAAAAAGGAACAGTGGCTGTTATTGGTGATTCCACTTTCCTGCATTCAGGCGTGACTGGTTTGATGGATGCTGTTTATAATAACAGTAATGTTACTATTATGATTCTGGATAATGGCGTAACAGCTATGACCGGAGGACAAGAACATCCTACAACAGGAAAAACGCTGATGGGAGAAAAAGCAAATGAAGTTGATATCCCATCATTATGCAAAGCACTGGGTGTCAAAAACTATCGCGATGTTGATCCTTATGATTATGAAGCAACCCTCACAGCGATAAAAGAAGAAATCGAAAAACCGGGACCTTCTGTTATTCGTACTAATCGTCCATGTGCTCTTATGCCAAGAAGAATTATGGATGAGCCGTATGTGGTTGATTTGGAGCATTGCACATCATGCACTCTATGTTTCCGCATCTCATGTCCGGCAATTGCCGCATCGAAAGAAACAAATAAGCGAGGCAAACCTAAAGCTATAATAGATACGTCACTGTGTACCGGATGTACTCTTTGTGCACAAATTTGTCCTGAAGAATGTATTGTTCTGCAAAGCCAGATGGTAACGGAGGGTGTATAAAATGTCTGATAGTTATAATATTCTTATAGTTGGCGTAGGGGGACAGGGTGTACTTTTGGCATCGGAAATTATCTCAGATGTAGCCATACGAGCAAATCTTGATGTGAAGAAATCTGAAGTTCATGGAATGTCACAACGTGGGGGAGTGGTCTCCTCACACGTTAAGATTGCAAAAAAAGTTTACTCACCTACAATACAACACGGTCAGGTTGATGTTCTTATTTCATTTGAACAAGCAGAAGGATTACGTGCTCTTGACTGGATGAAAAAAGATGGCGTGGCTATTGTATCCACAACAACTTTAATTCCGGCTATTGTTACTTCATCCAAGGGTTTTAATTATCCTGATGATGCTATTGGAGATATGAAAAAGAAAGCCAGCAATGTAATTGCAGTGGAGGCTGATGATATTGCTCGTGAATTGGGCAATCCCAGATTGGTTAATACTATTCTGCTTGGTGTTCTCTCAACCATTGCCCCTTACGATCAGAATCTTTGGGATGAGTCAATCAAAGCAAGAGTGAAGGAAAAATTTGTAGATATCAATCTCAAAGCAATTGAACGAGGCCGTCAGTTAAATCCGAATGCAGTAAAGGCGTAAAATAATGTCACAACTGATGCTGATTATAAACCCGGGATCTACTTCTACAAAAATAGCTCTGTTTGATGGCAACGAAAAAAAATCAGAAGAGAATATCCGTCATGATGCCAAAGAACTTGGTAATTTTGATAATGTTGCTGATCAATTTAATTTTAGAATGAAGGGCATCAATACCTGGATTGATTCTTTAGAATTAAATGATGGAGATCTTAAAGCAGTTGTAGGAAGAGGAGCACCTCTGAAACCTTTAGAGGGTGGTTCGTACGAAATTAATGACGAGCTTTTGGAAGCTGTTAAGACTGCAAAATATTCAAATCATGCTTCAAACCTGGGGTCGATTATTGCCTCGCATCTTGGTGGGAAATATAATGTTCCTTCGTTGATATCTGATCCAATTACAGTTGATAATTTTATTGATATTGCTCGAATTAGTGGTGTTCCCGAAATCCCGCGCAAATGTCGTTCTCATGCTTTAAATATCAAAGAAGTCAGTCGCAGAGAAGCCTTAAAAGATGGCAAAACTCTCGAAGAGACCAGTTTTGTTACCTGCCACATGGGTGGTGGAATTTCTGTTGCAGCTTTACAAAACGGAAAAGTTGTTGATGTCAATGATGGTCTTCTTGGTATGGGACCTTTTTCACCCGATAGATGCGGTGCTGTTCCTATTGGCGGGATTGTCAAACTCTGTTTCTCAGGGGATTACACCGAAAAGCAATTGACTGAAAAACTCTCAAGGAAATCCGGACTGATTGCTTATCTGGGTGAGTCAGACCTGATTACCATTGAGAAGCGTATCAATGATGGAGACGAAAAAGCTCTGCTCTATTTTAATGCGATGGCTTACCAGATTGCTAAAGAAATCGGTGTCGCCGCTACGGTTCTTAAAGGCAAATTCGATGCTATCATTCTTACCGGCGGGATGGCTAATTCAAAACGATTGACTGATGAGATAAAAAAGTATGTTGCATTTCTTGGTGATGTCAGAGTTGTTCCGGGTGAGTTTGAGATGGAAGCACTGGCAGCTGCTGGAATGCGATACCTAAATGGAGAAGAAAAACTCAAGAGCTACTAGGAGTAGCCACCACTTAATAAGCAGTACCAATTTATTAAGATATGAAGATTAATAACATTAGTCTCGTGGCTAGCAGATGTCCACATCTGCTGCCATTTAAAAGAAACAGGGGCACATGTGGACATGTGCCGCCCACTTGATTACGAAATAAGATATATCAGGGTAGATTAGGATTTAAAATGGAATACTCTCCGATTCATTCTTCTGACGGATTAATTAGCACAGCTATAAAAATTGCCCAGGAAGGTCGCAAAAAAACAGTAGCGGTTGCGGCAGCGCAGGATGTTGCTGTTATTGATGCGGTTTCTCAGGCACAACAGGACGGTTATTTAGACGGGATTCTGATTGGTGATAAAAGCAAGATCAATCAACTTGCTGAAGATCACAATATAAATATTGGTCAACTGGAAGTTGTGGATCAACCCGATGTATTCAAAGCAGCACATCAGGCGGTAAAACTTGCTTCAGAGAAAAAAGCTGATCTCATTATGAAAGGTTTTTTACCCACTTCGGCTCTGCTTAGAACTGTCCTTGATAAACAATATAATCTTCGCGGAAAAAATACTCTTTCCCATTGCGCCGTTCTGGATATCCCCGGTTACCATAAATTACTAAATTTCACCGATGGGGGAATGGTTGTCAAACCCGATCCGGAAACCAAACTTCAGATTCTTGAAAATGCTGTTCTGGTCGGCAAAGCACTCAATTTATCTCCGGTGAAAATTGCTGTTTCTGCGGCGGCGGATAAAGTATGTGACAAAATGCCTCATACATTGACCGATCTTGATTTTGTTATTCCACAAGCCCTTAAGAAATTTAAGGATATTGCAATACAGGGGCCGATAACATTTGATCTGGCTACTTCAAAAAAAGCGGCTGACTATTATGATAGTCAGGGGAATGTAATAGCGGATGCCGATATATTTCTCGTAGATTCTATCGAAGAATGCAATATCATCTGCAAATCACTAATCAATTTTGCCGATGCGGTTTTTGCCGGAGTGATTGTTGGGGCCAAAGTTCCGGTTTCATTAGTTTCGCGAACTGATACAGTTAAAAATAAAAAAGCATCGTTGGCAATTGCCTGTTTGATAGCTGATTACTATTCACAAAACAAGATTTGGGAATGAGGGTCATAGGATGACGACCAATATAAATACATTTGAGCAGATTATTACTGACGCAAAAGAAAAAGCCAAAACTGAATTGCCTAAGGCAGCTCTAATTGATCCCGGACATCCCGATGTCTTTAACGCTTTTGCAAAAGCTATTAATGATGGGCTTATCGAGCCTTTTATTATTGGTGATAAATCAGAGATTGAAAAAGCTGCAATTGATGCTGGATTCAATCTTGCTGGTATAAAAATTATTGAAAGTAACGACAAGCCTTCGATAATTACGGCAGTACAGATGGCCAACTCGGGTGAAATTGATCTTATTATCAAAGGGACTTGTCCCACTGATATTTTTATTCGTGATTTGTTTAAAACTGAATCTTCGTTCATAAAAAAAGGGAAGCTTGCTTCTCATATTGCTTTGATCAAACCTGAGCAGTACGATAAAGTAATCATTCTCTCTGATTCTGAAGTTATTGTTTTACCGAATTTGAAACAGAAAATCGGAATGATTAATAATATTATTCAGGTTGGACATAAAGTCGGGATAACTGAACCCCGTATTGCTGTATTAGCGGCAGTCGAAGTTGTCTATCCGCAAATGCCGGTAACTACCGATGGTGCAATATTAGGCAAGATGTCAGAACGTAATCAGTTCAAGGGTGGTTTTGTTGACGGACCGTTGTCATTTGACTGCGCCATTGATATTGAAGCGGCAACCTCCAAAGGGATCACCACTTCCAAGGTAGCAGGAGAAGCCAATGCCATGTTGGCCCCGAATATAGAAACGGCTCATGGAATTTATAAAGCGATGGCTCTTTATGGCAACGCTCAAACTGGTGGAGTTATCTATGGAGGTACTGTTCCTGTTGCCCTTCCATCGCGTTCCGATTCCGAAGAAAGCATTTACAATTCTATCGCTATGGGAGTGCTGGTGGGGTAGAAGTTTAGCAATAAATAAAATTAATATATTATTTATTGTCATTCCCAGCTTGAGTGGGAATCCATTTTTGTAGGGCAGGATCCTCCTTGTGATCCTGCCTTTATATTTTGGAGAGAAATAATTAATTGTTGCCAATGAATAATAAATGAAAACCCACAGCAAGCTGTGGGGCTCCAAGTGAACCAATACAGAAGTTACACATATACAATATTATTACTACAGCAATACACAAGGTGTATTCTTTGCTTGACTAAGAGGGTTTAAATCCCATATTATCAAGCAATTACAATATTATAGATGAGGTAATAAAAGTGGTTTTTAGTGTCATATTAGCAGGCGGGATCGGGGAGCGTTTCTGGCCCCTGTCCAGGAAAAAAAGACCAAAACAATTTCTTCGTTTAACCTCCGATAAAATGATGCTCGAAGAGACGATTGACAGAATTCTTCCGCTTATCCCTATGGAACGAGTCAAAATCGTTACCGGCGACACCATGCAAAAACAGATTCTGGAAAATTGTAAAGATATTAACTGTAATAATATTATTTGCGAACCGGTTGGAAGAAATACCGGTCCTGCCATTGCTCTGGCAGCAGCGCATCTTTATAAAGAAGATCCTGAAGCAGTAATGGTTGTCCTTTCGGCTGATCATCTGATCCGCCCGCCTGAAAAACTCCGTGATATTTTAAGTGCAGCTACAAAAATTGCCGCTCATGATAATGCTTTAATTACAATCGGTATTGTTCCCACTCGGCCGGAAACAGGTTATGGATATATCAAAATGGGTGACCTGTTCCGTCAGGAAGACGGTTACTCGGTTCATATTGTAGATGCTTTTACAGAAAAACCAAGAGCTGCCGTAGCCAGTGAATATTATTACAGCAATGAATACCTATGGAACAGTGGCATGTTCGTCTGGTCCGCTCAGGCGATTCTTGATGCTTATGAAATTTGCCAGCCGGAAACTTCGAAATTATTATCTGAATATCAGGAAAAAATTGGGACTTCTGATGAGCTTGATGCTCGTAATGAATTCTATGATAAGATTAAGGGAATTTCAATTGATGTCGCTATTTTAGAAAAAGCGTCCAACGTGATGACCATCAAAGCTGATATTGTTTGGGATGATGTCGGCGACTGGCGGGCACTTGAACGGTATAAAGAAATGGATCGTGATAATAATGTGATTGTCGGTAATGTTGTTACTGAAGGGACTTATGAAAACACAATCTGTAATCACGGCGATGGTTTGATTGCCTGTTTGGGCGTATCGGATTTGATTATTGTTCGTTCTGAAGATATTACTCTTGTTGCTCATCGAACCAAAGCTCAGGAGATAAAATCGTTATTGAAAAAAATGAGTGATGTTGATGAATATAAGAAGTATTTATAATATTATTTTCGCTGCATTATTTTTGGCTTTTGCTAATGGATGTCTTATGCCTAAGCCAGTTGGCGAGGAAAGTCCTGATAATAAAAAAGGAGAAGAGCAGGGAGAAAGTCGATTTGATCCTTTTGAATTACCTGCTGATAAAGAAATAGTACCAGAATTATATCCTGTCAGTGGAGAACTCAACCTTGCTGGCAATTTGATAGTGTCCGGTAATGTTCAGGGTGATGCAAATATTAGCAACTCTAATATTCTTATTTCTACAGAAATTGATACAGCCAACAGTCAGGCTTTTAGAATTCAAATCCTTACCAGCAAAGTCTACGGCGATGTTCGCCGAGCGAAAATAGTAGCTGAAGAGATTTTTGATCGTCCGGTTTACATCGACTATGAAGTCCCTTATTACAAGATTCGTGTAGGAAGTTTTGACAACCGGGATGAAGCTGAAGATTATATGCAGCAAGTGCGTATGGCTGGATACAGCGATGCCTGGGTAGTGGTTACCAATGTAGCCGTTAAAAGTTTATCTCCGCTATATGATGATGAGCCATTACCTGAAGAAATTGAATCTGATGTTAGTATTGAGAAGACTGTTACTGATGAATAATTCTGCTATAAAAAAGATAAATTGCGCGAATCCTGAACTGGAAATTATAAATCAGGCAATTGAAAAATTGATTGCCGGGGAAATAGTGATTGCACCTACGGAAACCAGATATGGAATTCTTACTCGTGCTGATAGTGAAAATTCAATAAAAAAACTGTTTGAGATAAAACAGAGACAACAAGAGCTCCCTACTGCAGTTTTTGTTGGCAATCTGGAAATGATGATGCATTATGGAGAGATGACACCGGCGATTCAACGGCTTGCTAAATTATTTTTACCCGGACCTGTAACTTTGATAATCAAAGCTCTGGAAGGAACAAGATTACCAGTGGTTATAGATGGAAAAATTGGTATGAGAATTTCATCATCTCTTGTTATTGAAAAAATTATGGAGAATACTCCTTTTCCGATAACGGCAACATCGGCTAATTTGTCGGGATCAGATGATAATGTCTCTATTGAAGAGATTTACAATGCTTTTGGAGATGGCATCTCTTTATATCTGGATGGTGGAAAATTAGAAAATACTACTTCAACAGTTATTGACTGTACCGGTGCTGATCCAGTTATAGTCCGTGAGGGAGCAATTGCTAAAGAAGCAATTATTGATGCTCTTAAAGGGGTCGCATAGTGGGAAAAATATTTACTATAATGTTTGTCTGTACAGGTAATACTTGTCGATCAGCAATGGCAGAGGGTGCCCTGAAAAAACTCCTTGAATCCAGAACATCAGGAAATTATGAAGTTATCTCTTCCGGGACTGGGGCAGCTACCGGATACCCGGCAACAATGTACGCCATTGAAGCGGCTAAGATTTGGAAAGCTGATATCTCTGATCATGAATCTCAGCCCTTAACCGAAAAGTTGATTACAAAATCGGATCTGATATTTTGTATGACTCCATCTCACCTTAATGAAGTTATTCGGATGAGTGAAGTGGCTAAAGGTAAAACTTTTTTATTCAAAAATTACCCTGATAACAATCCCGATGGTGAGCAGGTAGATGATCCTATCGGGCAGCCATTGGATCGCTACAATGAAACATTTATAGAAATCGGAGAATATTTGGGAAAATATATCGATGAAATTGTAAAAGGAATAGATGAAGAAGCAAACGAAAAATAAATCCAAAGCGAGTACTCTGTTCATGTCGGTGCTAATTGTGATTGGCATATTTCCGCTTGTTTATTTTCTTACCGTTGAATTGGGGATTGCCCAGGCAGCCAGTGATATGAATAAAGATAGTACCGCATATGAAATACCGGCAGAAAGAGAAATAGATAATGTTGCTTTTGGCGTTGGGGAGAAACTTTCGTTTGACATCAATTATGGTTTTATAAATGCCGGTACGGCGACAATGGAAGTTTCTAACCTGATAGAATATAAAGAACGCCCCTGTTACCAGATCGTTTCAAAGGCCCTTTCAAACAGCTTTTTCTCTACTTTTTATAATGTCGAGGATCGGGTAGAATCAATTATTGATGCTGTTGGGATATATAGCTGGCGCTTTGAAAAAAATCTCAGCGAAGGTAGTTATCGAGCTGACAGAATGTATGAATTTGACCCGTTCCAACAGCTTGTTTATTATCAAAAGGATACTATCGAAACCCCGTCGGCTATGCAGGATGCCTTATCGACTCTTTATTACATTCGTACACAGAAGCTTATTGTAGGGCAGTCTGTTTTCTTTGACAATTTTACCGATGGCGAACTATATCCGCTGGAAGTTAAAGTATTGGAAAAAGAAACTATAACAGTCGAAGCCGGAACATTTGAATGTCTTGTTCTGGAGCCATTGACCAAATCGGTTGGTGTCTTCAAACACGAAGGGAAATTAAAAGTTTGGGTAACCAATGACCGCCTGAAAATGCCGGTACTCATGAAATCAAAAATATTAGTAGGATCAATATCTGCTGAATTGACTGACTATCAATTGGGCGAGATTGATGTTTTCTAAGAATGTCACCAAAAAAAATAAAAATAGAACCAGTCGATCTTAAGCGGATCAAACAAGTCGAATTCAAAAAAAGAGATAATAAGTCCAATGTCTCTGAATTTGGCCGTCCGATGAAAAATATTAATGGGTCGGATTTTTTTGAATCTTTACCCAAATTTCTCAAAGCCGCTGATCTTGAAGTATTTATCAATGCAATTAAAATTGCCAGAGATAATAATAAACCGTTCCAACTATTGTTGGGAGCACATACGATTAAAGTAGGCTTATCCCCTATTATAATAGATTTGATCAGAAAAGAAATTGTCACGGGAGTTTCCTTTAACTGCGCCGGCGTGATTCATGATCTGGAACTTGCCTTTTTTGGAGGGACATCCGAGGATGTGCAGAAAGGTCTATTGGACGGCAGTTTTGGAATGGTCAAAGAGACCAGCGAACTTTTTGCCAGGGTTATTGAACTATCATCGAATAATAAAATCGGATTAGGAGAGGCAACCGGAAAATTCATTACAGATAATAATCCTCCTCATAAATCATTGTCAATATTTGGTATGGCATATGAATTGGGTGCCGAGGCGATGGTGCATGTTGGAATCGGAACAGATATTGTAGCCCAGCATCCGAATTATGATGCTGCCAAAACAGCAGCAGCATCACATCTCGATTTTAGAAAATTATGTACAATTTGTTCTGATATTGATGATGGAGGAATTGTTGCAAATATCGGATCAGCAGTTATATTGCCGGAAGTATTTTTGAAGGCACTGACAGTTGCGAGAAATATTAAAGACGGCTCAGGAAAATTAACTACGGCCAACTTTGATATGATAACCCACTATCGGCCCTCGGAAAATGTTGTTAACCGACCGACTTATAAAGCGGGTAAAGGTTATAATTTTGTAGGACATCATGAAATAATGGTCCCTTTGTTAGCCTGGGGACTAAGACGAAAATTTAATTTGTAAATCTATCTCGGAGACTACTATGGCCAAGCTTGTCGAATGCGTACCGAATTTTTCTGAAGGACGTCGTCCGGAAGTTCTCGATGCTATTTGTGATGCTATCACTTCTGTTGATGGTGTTGTTTTGTTGGATAAGGAAATGGATTCTGACCACAATAGAGCGGTGGTGACTTTTGTCGCTCATCCGAATCTGGCGGTTGAGGCTGCTTTTGAAGGATACAAAAAAGCTGCTGAGCTGATTGATATGACAACTCACAAGGGTGAGCATCCCCGTATGGGTGCTTGTGATGTTTGCCCGTTTATTCCTATCCAGGATATGGATATTGAAGAAGCTAAAGAACTGGCCAATAAGCTGGGAAAGAGAGTGGGGGAGGAACTTAAGATTCCGGTTTATCTCTATGAAGATGCTGCTTCAACTCCTAAAAGAAAAAATCTGGCTAAGGTCAGAAAAGGTGAATACGAGGGGATGTGCGATGCCATAGGCAAAGACAAAACCCGTGTTCCCGACTATGGTCCCAATAAAATGAATTTGAAATCCGGTGCTACTGCAATCGGAGTAAGATTTCCACTGGTAGCCTTTAATGTGTATCTCAATACCAATAATAAAGATATCGCTGACAAAATTGCTGATGCTGTAAGATCATTAAGGGGTGGTTATCGTTTTGTAAAGGCGTTAGGGTTTGAAATTAAGGAACGCAATCAAGTCCAAATATCTATGAATCTGGTCAATTATCCCAAGACTCCGGTCTTCAGAGTTTTTGAGACTATTAAAGCCGAAGCAGCCAGGTGGGGTGTGATGGTAACATCTTCGGAAATGATCGGATTGGTTCCCAATGATGCCATGTTAGCTGTTTCAGATTATTATTTGAGATTGGAAAATTTCACCAAAGCTCAAATTTTAGAAGAAAAGCTTGCATCACTTGGAGGTTCTTCTGCCTCAGTTAAAGAGACTTTTTATGATGATGTAGCATCGTCCTCACCAGCCCCCGGTGGAGGTTCTGTTGCGGCATCTGCCGGAGCATTAAGCGGTTCTCTGGCGGCTATGGTCTGTCGATTATCTATTGGTAAAAAGAAATACAAAGATGTAAAAGAAGAACTCACCAAAGTACGTGATGATGCTGATATTTTAAGAACGGAACTGGAAACTCTCATTACAACCGATATGGAAGCTTTCAACAAAGTTATGGAATGCTTCAAACTCCCCAAAGGAACTGATGAAGAAGCGGCAAAACGTGATCAGGCAATTGAAGATGCCAACAAGGAAGCTGCTGAAGTTCCTCTGGATGTTATGAAAAAATCATTGGCTTGCATGAAATTATCTAAAGTTGTTGCTGAAAAAGGGAATGAAAATTCTATCACTGATTCCGGAGTAGCCGGATTGATGGGGATGGCTGCTGTAGATGGTGCCGGATATAATGTACGAATTAATCTGACTTCGGTGAATGATAAAAAGTTTGTAGAGAAGTTAAATAAAGAAGTGAAATCAATTACTGAAGAGGCACAAAAAGTCGATAAGGAGATTCGCAGTCTGGTTGAAAGCAAATTCTAAATGAGACGATTTATCGATCTCCATATTCATACATTAAAATCAGATGGGATGTTTTCTCCTCTTGAAATTTTAGAAAAGGTGCGAAAGAAAAAGCTGACTGCTTTTTCAATTACCGATCATGATTCCATAGACGCTTGTTTTGAAATTGAAAATGTACTAACCGAGGATGATCCTGAATTTATCCCTGGTTTGGAATTGTCTGTGACTTATGGTGATTTTGATTTGCATTTACTGGCATATTGTTTCGACCAGCGTTCCGAACAGTTGCAAACTAAAGTTAAAGAATTTTGCAGTTATCGGAACGAACGGGGAGTAAAGATTGTAGAAAAGCTAAATGATATGGATGTTGAGATAAATATTGAAGATGTAAAAAAAATAGCCGGAACAGCTGCCATTGCACGTCCTCATATTGCCGAAGCTATATTTAAATCAGGTGCTGTAAAATCTTATGATCAGGCTTTCAGAAAGTACATTGCTAATGGCAAACCGGCATATGTCGCCAAGAAAAATTTTACACCCGAAGAAGCTATTAAGATGATTCATGATGCAGGAGGAATAGTTGTATTGGCTCATCCTGCAATTGATGAAACCTTCAGGCATTTGGAAATGTTAGTAGGATTAGGACTGGATGGTATCGAATGTTTCCATTCATATCATAAACAAAAAGATATTGACCAATTTAAGCATTTTGCTGAAAGATGGCGTTTAGTAATTACAGGTGGATCTGATTTCCATGGCCGAGAGGGAAGCTATGGGAAAGTCGGATCACAGCATGTACCCGAAGAATATCTTCCTGCTATAAAGGAAAGAGCTGGAAAATGAAAGGACAATTTGTGAGGAAATTAATTTCTTTAATCACTATTTTAGTTTTGGCAATTATTATTACGACTCCAGCTTATTCTTTGGATTTAGAGAAACAACGCGATTTGATCGAGGCCTATCTTTTTGTAACCGGTCAGTCAAAGGAAATTCCTGCCTTGGCTTTGGGTGATGATGGTGAGCTTACACTTCCCTTAAAATGCGGTACACCTATAGTTGCAGATTTTCATCAGCATTTTGATGAACTTGATAAGGAGCTATTAAGTTCATTTGGGTTGCAGAACAGACCTCCAAGACCCGTACTTCAGAGTGAGGAAACTTTTGGCAGTCCGGATGGATTGTTTCTGATTCACTATACTACTGTCGGGGATGATTCTGTTTATCAATCAAGTGTTGATGTGGATTTAAATGATGTTCCCGATTATGTCGATGCTGTTGCTGATATTTGTGACTCGGTTTATAATCAAATGATTAATGTGATGGGTTATCCCGTACCACCTGTTGATGGCTTTTATCCTGATGGTGGTGACGATCGCTATGATGTATATCTTAAAAACCTGGGTGGAGCGGTTTATGGACAGACTTTCGTGGATTCAATCTTCAGTAGTGGATCAGGACCGTTAATAGCTACATCTTTTATGGAATTGGATAAAGATTACAAATATATTGGTCTCTATAATGCAAACCCCCTTAATGCTGTCAGAGTAACTGCTGCCCATGAATATTTTCACGCTGTACAATTTGGTATGGATGTAACAGAAACAGAATACAATCCCCGTGAAGATTTTGCAGCTCGGTATTGGATGGAAATGTCGGCGGTATGGATGGAAGAACAAATCTACGATGATATTGATGATTACATCTGGTATCTTCCATATTATTTTAATGACCCGCGCAGCTCTATTCAACAATTTCGCAGTTATTATGATGTCCATCCCTATGCCAGTGCGATCTTGCCAATGTTCCTTTCGGAAAAATATGGACAGGACATCATCAGAGATATCTGGACCAGATGTGCTGAAACCGGAGGATCAGACTTTTTAGCATCTGCTCATCTGGCGATTGAAGAAATCTCCGACACAACAGAAAATTGGGCCTCGGCATTTGCAGAGTTTGGTGTTTGGAATTATTTCACCGGTGATAGAGCTGCCTATGCACCACCTGGTTATGGATATGAAGAGAGAATTAATTTCCCGGCTTTTCACGATACAATGATGAGCAGTCACAGTAATTTCTCACGGCCAATTTCTGTTAACCCGGATGATAATCTTCTCAAGCCACGCCACAATGCAGCCCAATATGTAAGATTTTTAACACCTCGATTATTTGTTGATTCCATTTATTACAAATGCGAACGCTTCGTATGCTATGAATCTACCGAGGTTAATGGATTTGATGATTGGGATATGAGGTATTTGGATACCGCCACCTGCGAACGTACGTGGTGGGTTTGTGATAACGATTCAGGGACAAGTTGTATGGATTCTGTAATTGTTCCTGATCCTGATAGTAGTTATGACTATGTGGAGGTTGATTCTCTATTTGATATTTGGCCCATTTTAGGCGACGGGAAATGTTTTGGCAAACCAACTTTTCCTCTTCCATGGGGCGTAAGTTTTATTTTCCAATGGAAAGAAAACCCAGAGGAGTATTCTGTTGTTACTCTCCCTGCTCCTGATGATTCTGCCAGTAATTTTTTCATTCCGTTTCCCGATTCATTCCAATCTATAACCACTGTATTTACTCCGGCAACATATATTGAATCGTATCATGAATATAATAACCCATTATATGAAATGACCCTGGGTTACTTTGTCGAAAAGAATCGCGGTGAACCGGATTCTGCATTTGCAAATTTACCTAATGCGTTTTTGAAGCCTTATCCCAATCCGGCAGTTGTTAAGGAAATGGGTGAACAAAAGCTTTGGTTCCAATTCCAGGTTGAGACAGATTCTCTGGGCTCACCCCTCCCTAATCTACAGAATCCACATATTGTTGTAGATATATTTACAATTGCTGGTGAAAGAGTGGCTACTGTTACTGATGGTGTCGCTGAGGACGTTTCTATAGGTTTATATAAAATCTCCTGGGATCTGGAAAATGATTCTGACGAACCTGTGGCATCAGGTATCTATATGGCTTATGCTCGAATGTTTACTGATGCAAAAAAAGACTATCAGTTGGCGGAAGCACATACTAAGGTAGCTATTATACGATGAATCGAAAACCGTTTCTGGTTACTCGTATCGCCCTTTTTGCAGCATTAGTATATGTACTATCTTATGGGACTTCTTTTTTCCCAAATATAAATATGGTTTTTTTTATAGTCTTTTCTGCTGGATTCTTATGGGGAGCTATACCAGGGATAATGGTTGGAGTTGTTGGAATGGGACTGTGGACTATGTTTAATCCCTATGGGCCGGCGGCTCTTCCAATTATGATTGCTCAAGTTGTTGGAGCTGGTCTGAGCGGGATTGTCGGAGCATCTTTTAGAAAAAGCAAATGGCAGCAAATGTCATCATTAAAAAGATCATTCAAACTTATAATCTCATCAATTGTTTGTACTGTCCTGTTTTATCTGCCGGTTAATATTGTAGATGCCTGGATGTGGGGTCCATTTGAGGAGCGTTTTATCGGTGGAGCTTTGTGGGCATTAATTTCAATTGGTTCAAATGTTGTTATATTCCCATTATTGTTTTATATAACTCTTCAATTGCATGAACGTGAAGGAAGACTCAGATGAAAGTGATTATTTCACTTTTTATAATATTGTTAGCTTCTGTTGTATTTGCTGAGGATGAATTACCTGCAGATACTTCCGGTAATGAAATTATTGATGATACAACAATAGTATTAGAAGATACTACAGTTGTATCTGATTCAATAATTGCTGTTGATTCTACCCTAATGGATTCTACGGAAACTGATAGTTTGGTTCTGTCAGAAATGGGGGATAGCCTCTCATTTGAAGAAAAATATCTTGAGCATCAGAAAAAGAAAAGAAATAATATTCCCCTGCTCTCGGTATTTGATAGCCTGTTGACATATTTTACCAGTGATTTGCAAAATAGCAGAAACGATATGGATATGGCATTCTATCATGACGCTGGAGATTATTTTCGATTTTCCCCATCCTTTTTTGTTAATGAATATCAGGCTACTCCAATGCGAAAAACTGTCCAGCCATTTGGATTAGGGAATAATCGTCTGGATATAATTCAGGACGGAACTCAATTAAATCCCTTTGAACATATTCCTGAACCGGATGGATTTATTGATATTAATGATATTCCAACAGCATTAGATGATGAGATTTATATTCTGTCAGGACCGGTCGGTCAGCTTTTTGGAGGTAGTGGATCGATTGCATCGCTGGTCACCAGACCCAATAAACCAGAATCATTTGACTCAGAAAGTACTTTGTCGGCTGATAAAGGGGGATTGGCTTACAACTATGTCCGGGGAAATTATTCAAAAAACTATAGCGATGGACGCAAAACAAATGCACTTATTGAGTATCATAACAGTGATGGCCTGTCTTCGAGCAGGTCTTCTGATCAATATCAGTACTATGGCGACTTCGCATTTCCATTAAATGACAATTATGGTTTGAATTTTTGGGGACATCTAAATGATAGGAATGGTCCAATAGTAATACATCCTGATTCAGGTGGATCTGCTATTACCAGAGATAAATTTGATCGGGCAGTTAAGTTGTCACTCACAAGGGATAACGATGACAGAACAACCGGGCTTGAATTAGGATATAAGCATATTCGCCATGAGTCTAAACTTCTGGGTGAATCATCAGGAAGTTTTAATTTTACTGGTCATGGCGGTTTTTTAAGTAGAGAATGGGTGAGTGGAAGCAAAGTTTTTTCCTTTAATATAGATGGCAATAATATCGAATACGATGAAGGTTACAATACCTTTAAAAGGTCAAATGCCTCAAGTTCGTTAAAGATTGGCTGGTTGAATGAGACCTGGCGGTTAGCAATCAGTTTTGGATCTGATTGGGTTGAGGAATTTGATTTTCTTCCTAATGGTACAATTGTATTACTCAGAAAAGGTGATCATTCAGCATTCATGTTATCAGCAGGATATAGTGAACGAGCTCCAACAATGCATGAACTTCATCTCCCATATCAAAGATCATCACTATACAGCGGTAGTGCTTCAAATTATGCTGAACAGGGGAACCTTGATTTAAAATCTGAAAAACAGACAACAGGAAGCATGACCTATAATTACAAAAGCAACAGTGTTGGTTTTGGTTTCTCTGTCACTGGTGGCATGGTTAAGGATGGGATTGATTGGAAAAATGAGATAATTTCTGATTCAACAGGTGTCTATAGAAAATTTGAACCAATCAATAATGATTTCTCATTTGCAAGTTTATCGTTTCAACCACGCCTAAAATTAAATAATTTCCTGACCTATGTCGGTGGAGCATCATATAATTACTTTGACTATGATTCTTCAGAAAACAAACCATACACCCCAGAATACCAAATATCTTCCGGCATGGAACTGCATATGTTTTGGTCGCAAAAGTTAATGCATTTATTCGCTTATGGTGAGATAGTTTATGTAGGTCCCTATAACGGCTATATCCAAAAAGATCTTGGGAATGAATTGATTGCCAATGCCAAGCTTTCATTTTCGTTCGGAAATTATAAAATGCACTTTGTTTTCCAAAACGTATTAAATACACAATTCCAGTCACGGGAATATAATATTCAACCGGGAAGATTTTTCTATTACGGTTTCACCTGGGACTTCCTCAACTAAGTGGCGTAGCCACTTTTCTTATAGTGAGCATCACTCAAAATACATATTAGGACAGGCACAGTGGCCTGTCCTTACAAAACAAACAATCACTTCCTGAAGGGCGGTTCCGCTTACGGACCCGCCTTCTTAATTTCCCCACCATAAATGGTGGGCCACCCGAATATCATGCGATCAAATATTAAAATGAATATAAAGATTCAACACTAATGCAACGCTTTGCGGTAAATCAAACAATGTGTGTGGTCGCCCTTCACCGGACAGGCACGGAGACCTGTCCCTACAATATTACGGGTTTTGTTGACATTAGAACCACAGTTACATTAATTAACCCCATGAATAATCTGCCAATATCCAGAGAAGATGCATACAATCTTGTTGTAGAAAAAATTGGGGTCAACAATCTTCTTAAACATATTCTCGCAGTCGAAGCCGGGATGCGAAATTTGGCTGAATATTTTAATGAGGATGTTGAGCTTTGGGGTTTGACGGGTTTGCTTCATGATCTGGATTACAATGAAACCAAAGATAATGAACCTCGCCATACATATATAACTGCCGATTGGCTCAAAGAATATAATCTCCCTGAAACAATGATCCATGCTATCCATGCTCATCCGGATCATATCCCCTGCAAAAGTAAACTTGACTGGGCATTATATGCTGTAGATCCAACAACAGGATTTCTTGTAGCGTGTGCCCTTATGCATCCGGCTAAGAAGCTTGATGCCATAGATAGTGAATTTATGCTGCGACGTTTTAAGGAAAAAAGATTTGCTGCCGGAGCTACGCGGGAAAATATTGCTGCCTGTTCAAACTTGAATCTGGAATTGGATCAGTTCTTACTTCTCGTGCATGAAAGTATGCTAACAATCACTGATCAACTCGGATTATAGTATGACAAAACAGCCATCAATTTGGAAAAAAGATGTTCTCGGATGGTCTTTGTATGATTTTGCCAATACAATATATTCTATGAATATCGTATCGTTATATTTGAAACGATACATTATTGAAGATCTTGGTTATCAGGATTCCTGGTTTGATATTCCCTTTTCAATCTCTATGGCAATTGCAGCTATTACCCTTCCGGCATTGGGTGCCTTATCTGATCAATCTACAAAAAAGAAAATATTCCTGTTTCTATTTACCCTCACCTGCTGTATTGCTGTAGGCATGATGGCACTTGTCCCGGCATCATTAATATTCATTACCTTAGTTTTATTTGTAATAGCCAATTTCGCTTATGAAGCAGGCCAGCCTTTTTATAATACTCTCTTGTACTCTGTAGCTGAAGGGACTCGTGCCCGTTATATCTCCGGGGTAGGCGTCGCTTTGGGTTATGTCGGTTCTGTGCTGGGAATGATTTTGGTTCTGCCATTTGTATCGGGGGAGATGTTTGGCTGGAATATTTCATTTATGGATGGTTGGGGGAAAACAGGTGCATTTTTGCCAACAGCAATTTTATTCATGCTTTTTGCATTACCACTGTTTTTATGGGTGAAAGAAAAACCACTTGTTAAATCCAAAAAGAAAAAGGGGATAAGGGCAGCATACAAAGATGTCTGGGATGGAGTCCGGCAAACGAAAAAATATCCCGGAGTATTACGATATTTGATTGCTGACTATTTTTTTGAGGATGCCGTTGCAACCGTAATTTTAAATATTGGCCTCTATTGTTCTGTCGTACTAAGTCTGAGCGATACTGAAATCACAACATTTCTGATTATATCAACGATCTCAGCAGTATTTGGATCATTTGTTATTGGCAAAATTGCTCAGGTCTGGTCACTAAAAAATATGATGACTCTTATTGTCTATGGCTGGGTAGTTTCATTACTTTTATTTGTTATGACTGATTCAATGTTAATTATCTGGATTATTGGATCAATTGTTGGTGTATTAATGGGAGGTTTGTGGACCGTATCACGGCCATTGTTGGCAGAATTAGTCCCTCGTGAAGAATTGGGTCGGTTTTTTGGCTTGTTCTCATTATCTGGAAGAGCAGCGGCAGTTATTGGACCATTAGTCTGGACATTGATTGTATATTTGTTTAATTCGGAAAGAAGTTTAGGTAAATTCATGATTGATCTACTTAATATTGATGCTGGAAATTATGAGAAACTTCCATATAAAATGGGTGTCATATCTCTTGTCATAATGATGATTATTGGACTGATTATTTTTAGGAAGGTACCTCACACAAGGGTAAGTTCAGATGGGTAAAAAGTTCGGCAACTGGTATCAATACTCAGGAGCTACTCATATTCATACTACTGAATCGGATGGAACCAAACCGATTCAGGACGTAATTGCAATTGGTAACAGGTCTGGTCTTGATTTTATGATGTTTGCCGATCATATGAATCTCAATAATCGTAATGCCGGTCATGAGGGTATCTATAAGAATATGCTTGTGGTAATTGGATATGAACATAATGATCTCAAGGATTGTCATCATTATCTGATGTTTGATTCCCCCAAAACTTATCCCAAAGATTTGACTCCTTATGAATATGTCGAGGCTGGTGCCAAAGATAATGTAATCGGAATTATGGCTCATCCCGATGAGATCCGTAACCGGATGGTTAAATTTCCGCCCTATCCCTGGACTGATTACACTGTAAAAGGATTTACCGGTATTGAAATATGGAACCAGATGTCTGAATGGATGGAAAAGCTCACACCTTATAATAAATTGATAATGGCTTTTTCGCCAAGAAAATCAATGGAAGGTCCTACCGATAGAATTTTGAAGCAGTGGGATGATTGGAATAAAGAGAGAAGAGTTGTTGGAATCGCCAGTGTTGATGCTCATGCTTTTCCAATCAAGCTTGGTCCTCTAAAAGTAGAAATTTTCCCATACAAAGTTCATTTCAAATGTCTAAGAACACACATAATTCTCGACAAGCCAATGTCCTCTGATTTTGAAAAGGCAAAGAGTCAATTATATAATGCCATTCGTAATTGCCGGATTTTTAATTCCAATATGCGCTGGGGAGATGCCGAAGGATTTGAGTTTTACGCTGAGAATGAAAATAATAAGGCTACCTGTGGGGATGTGATCCCATTAATAGAGAATACTAAAATCACAGTTTCTTTGCCATCACAAGCAAATTTGAAACTTATACATAATGGTGATATAATTTTACAATCTGAAACTGATTTATTGGAATACAAAATTAGTGAAAAAGGACTTTATAGAGTCGAAGCATGGAAGAAGAACAGGGGTTGGATTTATTCAAATCATATAAGGGTAGGAATATGAAGAAGGAATTAATGAAAGTTAGCATCTTTGATTTAAACGATATTTTTCAATCACATTCTTATGTAATGAGCCCGATAAAACCGGCTAATAAATTTGTCATATTAAAAAATTCTGATGAAATAATATTGATTACCGGAAATATTGATAAATTCGCATATCATGCTCAGTTAATAGAATGGTATTGTGAGAAAAACAATCTTGCTTATAGCTGGTCTCATAAACCGGATTTCCTGGAGATGTTTGAAAATAAATATTCTATAAAGGGCGGGGGATATGTTAAATTTAATCGGGATAAAGATAAGTATGAATTCTTCGGTTTTTCGACTGCATATGGCCGTTTTGATGATAAATCCTTAAATTTTATAATAAAACAGAGTCCAACTCTCAATTTGACTAAAATATCAGTAGTAATATAATATTGATATTTTTTTCACAATCTTACATTGGGTTTGCAAAGAGCTCAATATTTATAACCTATTTGTTGATAAAACAATAACAAAACATCAAGTTTACTTACCAATTATACGTATTATCTAAAAAGTATATAAATATGCTTGACAATTTGATCTGATTGAGCTAAAGTTTTAAAAATTTATGAGGAAGATCGAGCTCTATGTTTGACACATTCTTTCCTATAATACTTCTGGTAATTGTTGCCACGGGTATTGCTTTATTACTGGTATGCATGTCTATATTTATAGGCTATCGATCTCGTTTAGGTAAAAAAGCAGACCCTTATGAGTGTGGAATTGAACCAAAAGGATCCACCAAAGAACCAATCCCGGTAAAGTACTACATGGTAGCTATCCTGTTTATCCTGTTTGATATCGAAGTTATTTTTCTTTATCCCTGGGCTGTGATCTCTCGAAAACTGGGGATGTTCGGTTTTATTGAAATGTTAGTCTTTGTTGTAATCTTAATGGTTGGTTATTTCTACATCCTTGGCAGAGGTGCACTCAAGTGGGATTAGAAGAAAAAATTCCTGACTCAATTATATTGACTACTCTTGATAAAATGGTCAACTGGTCGCGCAAGCGTTCTATGTGGCCGTTGGGATTTGGTCTGGCCTGTTGCGCAATTGAAATGATTTCAACTTTTGGCCCTCATTTTGATCTTGCTCGTTATGGAATGGAAGTAATGCGCCCTTCACCACGTCAGGCTGATCTTATGATTGTTGCAGGTAGAGTTTCAGTTAAGATGGCACCGGTTATCAAAACCCTATATGAGCAAATGCCTAACCCCAAATGGGTGATCTCTATGGGAGCCTGTGCTTCAACCGGAGGAGTGTTTAATAATTATGCACTGGTACAAGGGGTTGACAGAATTATTCCGGTAGATATATATGTTCCAGGTTGTCCGCCTCGTCCCGAACAGCTTATGGATGGTATTCTTAAGCTTCAAAAAATTGTAGACCAGGGATCGATTAAAAAAGGACGCGAAGAGTGGGGACGAAAAGGCTAATACTTTTTTGGTAGAATGGTAATGGAAGAGAAAGTAAGACAATTTTTAAATTCAAAATTCAGTGATTCTATTATCAGGGAAGATGATTTCCGTGGTGAGCAGTCTTTCTATATCAAACCGAAATCTCTTTTTCCTATTTGCGAAGCCTTGTTTGGGAATGACAAACTCGATGTCAAGTTTCTCAAAGATATAACTGCTGTTGACTGGTACGATCATCCTCAAGCCAAAAATGGTCGTTTCGAAGTTATCTATAATTTGTATTCATTTAATCATAAATATCGCTTTTTCCTGAAAGTCTTTTTACCCGAAGAAAACCCAACTGTTGCAACTCTTACCGGACTATGGACTGGAGCTAACTGGTTGGAACGGGAAGTGTATGATCTGTTCGGAGTCTCATTTGAAGGACATCCCGATCTGACCAAAATTCTTACTCCTGATGAACTCGAAGGACATCCTCTCAGGAAAGACTACCCCTTGACTTATGAAGTTCCACAATTCACCTGGAACAAAGATAATCCACCCGAGGTGATCAAGTAATGGCTGAACAGAGAACCTTAACCCTAAATATGGGTCCGCAGCATCCGTCTACTCATGGTGTATTGCGGGTTGTTCTGGAGCTTGATGGTGAAACAGTCGTTAAAGCAAAACCGGTGATCGGGTATCTTCATACGGGTATTGAAAAGACAATGGAATCCAAGTTGTATTATAAAGCATTGCCCTGTACTGACCGTATGGATTATCTGGCTCCGATGTCAAACAATCTTGGTTATTGTCTTTCAGTAGAAAAACTAATGGATATTGAAGTTCCCGAAAAAGTAAAATGGGCGAGAGTCTGTTTGGCTGAGCTTACCAGAATAAATTCCCATTTAGTTTGGTTGGGAACACATGCTCTTGATCTTGGGGCAATGTCAATGCTTTTATATACTTTCCGGGAACGGGAACTTATTCTTGATATTTATGAAGCCTGCGGTGGCCAGAGGATGATGACCAGTTATATCCGTATTGGCGGGTTGAGTCATGATCTCCCTAAAGATTTTGAACAGAAAGTTAGAAATACAATAGATACAATTCGTGAGCGGTTGCTTGACTATGAAAAACTGCTGACGAATAACCCGATATTTATTGGAAGAACCAAAGGGATAGCAGTTATTTCAGCAGAAGATGCTATTGATTATTGTCTCTCCGGTCCAATGCTGCGGGGAAGCGGTATCAAGCATGATCTTCGCAAAGACAACCCTTATTGCGGATACGAAAATTTTGATTTTGATGTGCCAATCGGAAAAAATGGCGATGCCTATGATCGCTATCTATTGCGTTTGGAAGAAATTCGCCAGTCTATGAGGATCTGTGAACAGGCTATTGATGGAATGCCCGAAGGTCCTTATCGAGCCCATGTACCTGGTGTGGTTTTACCACCCAAAGAAGATATTCTGCATAAAATGGAATCAATGATTTTCCATTTTAAGATTATTACCGAGGGCTTCAAAGCTCCGGTGGGTTCTGTTTATCAGGGGATTGAATCTCCCAAAGGTGAAATTGGCTTTTTTATTACAGGTGATGGTACAAATGTACCGCGCCGAGTACGTGTTCGTCCACCAGCTTTTGTAAACCTTGCCTGTTTGCCAAAGTTAGTGGAAGGATGCATGTTCTCTGATGTGGTTTGTGCTATCGGATCTATTGACATTATTCTTGGTGAGGTTGACCGATGATTCTGACTGATGAATCGGTAAAAAAGATTCAGGATAAGGCTAAGCAGTATCCGCGTAGAAAATCAGCGATACTTCCTGCTCTTACTGTTGCATATCAACAGGTAGGCCATGTTGATGCTGATATCTATGAGGAAATTTCCCGGATAATAAAAATCCCGACTTTGGAAATTGCAGAAGCCGCTACTTTTTATACCATGTTCCACAAGGAACCTCGAGGGAAATATCTTATCCAGGTTTGTCATAATATCTCCTGTGCCCTGATGGGTGCCGATTCACTGGTTTCGTACCTGGAAAATAAATTAGGAATTGTCAAAGGTGAAACCACTGATGACGAAATGTTTACTTTGGTTACAGTTGAGTGTCTGGGATCCTGTGCAACAGCTCCCATGATGCAGGTTAATGATATTTTTTATGAAAATCTGAATCCAAAAAGGGTTGATCAGATTTTAGAAGAATTAAGAAGTAAAGACTGATGTTTTATTCACCGGTTATAACAAATGCTGCTGAAGCAGCCAAAAGTGATCGCCTTCATCTTTTTAATTACGTTGAAGATCCTGATCAGCATAAGCTTGATACTTTTGTAAAACATGGCGGTTATGTAGCCTGGAAAAAAGTTTTGGATGGCATGAAGCCGGATGAAGTAATTGCAGAAGTTAAATCATCAGGTCTCAGAGGACGTGGCGGAGCCGGATTCCCAACCGGAATGAAGTGGGGATTTATTCCCAAAGATTCTCCCAAACCTCGTTATCTCTGCTGCAACGCCGATGAGTCAGAACCGGGAACCTGTAAAGACCGCGTACTGATGGAACGTGATCCTCATGCTGTGATCGAAGGAATGGCAGTCGCCTCCTATGCTATTGGGTGCCATCTAATGTTTATTTATATTCGCGGTGAGTTTGCTTATTGTGCCCAAAAAATGGAAGCAGCTATGAAAGAGGCTTATGCCAAAGGATATTTGGGCAAGAATATATTTGGCAGCGGTTATGATCTTGATATGATTATTCATACTGGCGGTGGCGCATATATCTGCGGTGAAGAGACCGCTTTACTAAATTCTATCGAAGGTCATCGCGGTATGTCGCGAATCAGACCTCCTTTTCCGGCTATTGAAGGATTGTATGCCTGCCCGACTATTGTTAATAATGTCGAATCGTTAGCCAGTGTCCCGCATATTATAAATCGCGGTGGGGAATGGTATAAAAGCCTTGGTACTGAAAAATCCTGTGGAAGCAAAATTTTCTCTTTATCCGGTCATGTGAAACGTCCGGGTAATTATGAAGTGGAACTTGGTTTCTCATTAAAGAAACTTATATATGATGAAGCTTACGGTGGTGGAATTCTGGGTGATAAAAAACTCAAAGGTGTCATCCCCGGCGGTTCATCAACACCGTTCCTGCTGCCTGATATGATAGATGTGAATTTGGATTATGAATCTCTTACGGAAAAAGGATCTATGCTTGGTTCTGGTGCTGTTATCGTATTTCACGAAGATACCTGTATCGTTTGGGTGATTAAAAAATTGATTCATTTTTATCGTCATGAATCCTGTGGGAAATGTACTCCCTGCCGTGAAGGAACCGGATGGCTGGAAAAAATTATTAATCGTATTGAAGCTGGTCAGGGAAAACCTGGCGATGTTGAAAAGATTGATGACCTTTGTAATAATATTATGGGACGTACCATATGCCCGCTGGGTGATGCTGCGGTAATGCCTATCCAATCGACTTTGAAACTTTTCAGGGATGAATGGCAGTACCATATTGATCATGGCAAGTGTATGGTTAAATCAGATTTTACGTTTGAATAGAAATTAATATGACTGAAGATATAAAGACAAAAGAAGAGGCAAAACCAAAAGTTCCGATGGTTTCTTTTACTATTGATGGCAGTAAGGAAGAAGTACCAAAAGGGACAACGGTTCTGGAAGCAGCTAAACAGCTGGGGATTAATATTCCTTCTTTCTGCTGGCATCCAAAATTGAAATCGGTTGGTTCCTGCCGTATGTGCTATGTCGAAATCGAAAAATGGCCCAAACTTGCAGTATCATGTGCCACTGAAGTTATGCCGGATATGGTTGTCTTTACTAATTCAGATAAAGTCAAACAAGGCCGCAAAGCAATTCTTGAGTTTATTTTAGCCAATCATCCTCTTGACTGTCCTACCTGTGATAAAGGGGGAGAGTGTGATCTTCAGAACCTGACTTTTGCGCATGGCATTGATGACAGCCGTTTTGATTTCCAGAAAAACCGTTTTACCTCCGGGACTGAAGGAAGCACTTTTGATGACAAGAAGATCGGCCCTGAAATTTATCTAAATCGTAACCGTTGTATTTTATGTTATAAATGTGTCCGTGCAAATAAAGAAGCTTTTGGTGAATTTGATCTTGGCGTTTATGAACGAGGAAATATTGCCGAAATTAATTCTGCTCCAAACGCAGAGGTAGCAAATCCATTCTCTGGTAATCTTGTTCAGATTTGCCCGGTGGGTGCTTTGACAAGCTCTGATTGGCGTTACAAAATCAGAGTATGGCTCACCAAAACTACGCCTTCTATTTGTAATTTCTCCAGTTCCGGTGCCAATATTCTTTTTTATAAAGATGAGAATAAAAACAAGCTTCATCGTGTTACGGCTCGTCGCAATGACAATATTGATGATGGTTGGATTTCTGATGTTACCCGTTATGGTTATCAGATTGTAAATTCCGAAGAACGCTTAAAATCTCCCCTTATCAAAAAAGAGGGCAAGCAGGTTGAAGCAACTTGGGATGAAGCTCTTAATTTAATAGCCAAAAAGACTAATGAAATTATAGAAAAGAAGGGCCGGGTTTGTATAGGCGGGCTGGCTGCTCCTCATATTGATAATGCCGGATTATATAGTTTCTCGAAATTATTCAGAACCGTATTTAAGAATAACAATATAGACCATCGCTCAAATTATCGGATGCTGCCTAAAGAATCCGGAAGTCATTATGTTGCTCTTTGTAACAGTATATTCAAAATTGCGGATATTGATGATAGTGATGTAATCGTAACTTTTGGATCAGATTTGCTAAAGGAACATCATAATATCTACCTCAGAATTCGTAAGGCTTCTAATTTTAACAATTCCAGAATCTTCTCTGTTAATCCATATACTGTAAAATCATCTGATATCTCCGAAGCAGATCTTAATTATAATGTTGGGACTGATGAAGTCTTGATTAATGCTATTGGTTTAGCTGCTATCGAAATGGAATTGGTTGATAAAGCTATTGGTCAGAAATTCACAGAGAATTGTGTACCCAAAACATTATCTGAAACTGCTAAAATATGTGGTGTAGATGTAGATCTGATTAAACTACTCGCAAGAGCTATCGCTAATGGAAAAAAAATTAGTTTTATTTGTGGTGAACTGTTCTCAAGATCACTTGCAAGAGAGAATATATCATCAGCGATATTGAATATGAATAAGTTGTTTGGTATTGAAGATAAAGGCCAGGTAATTGCTTTAACTCGTTATGCCAATTCGTGCGGTGCGAATAAAATGGGCATTGTACCTGATCCATCAAAAGCTGTTTTAAATAAACTTACTGAATTATGGGGAGAGTTCCCCGAAGCCGAACCAAAAAATACCGATGCAATGCTGGCATTAATGCGTAAAGAAGAAATTAATAGTTGTATTATAATGGGTATGAATCCTGTTATGATGTATCCTGATCGTCAATTTGTAACTGATGGATTAGAGCGGCTCGATTTTCTGGTTGCTTGTGATATGTTTGAGACCGAGACCACCGAGCTTGCTGATGTTGTATTGCCAATGTCAAGCTGGGCAGAATATCCGGGTTCTTATGTAAATCAGGAAGGTCTGCTGCAAACTGTTCCTGCTGCAATCAAACAGTTACATCAATCTAAATCTCCACTGGAAATTGTTAACTGCATTGCTGAAAAATTTGAAGCTCAATTGTTTGAATCTGATGAACAACTAAATAATGAAATTGAACAATTATTATCAATAAATGACACTACCAAATTGCCGGATGAATTCTCCGAAGTGAAATATTGTCCCGAAGAAATTGAAGAAGATTTTCAGATCCCTCTGTTTATAGGTGATGATCCTCACCACAGTGGACATTATACTCAAAAGTCAAACTCGCTTAATAATTTCAGATCAGAAGCTTACCTTGAACTATCACATGAGTTGGCTCAGAAGCTTGGGATAACAGATGGAGAATCTGTTAGAGTTGAATCACCGGTAGGCAAAATTATTGTACAGACAAAAATTACTGATTACTTGGATAATGATGTTGTTTTTATACCAAGAAATTTTTCAACAACTCCGGTTACTTCTTTATTGATGCGCAAGAAACGAATTGACCGGGTTAAAATATCCAGGGTGGATGAATAATTATGCTTGAAGCAATTATCATATCATCAATAAAAGTGGTGGCAGTGGTTGTAGCTGTATTAACTGGTTGTGCCTATTCCACCTATTTGGAAAGAAAAGTTCTGGGACGTTTACAACATAGAATAGGACCTTCTTATGCCGGGCCATACGGATTACTTCAACCTCTCGCTGATGGATTAAAGCTGATTTTTAAAGAGGATATTGTCCTTACTAATGTTGAACGAATTACATTTACTATTGCTCCGGTGATTGCTTTTGTACCTGCACTTCTTAGTTTTGCGGTGGTACCTTTTGCGGCTGATTTTGAAATGTTTGGCTATCAGGTGACCGGTGTCATTTCTGATTTGAATATTGGTGTCTTGTGGGTCTTTGCTGTAACATCGTTGGGGATTTATGGCATTGTATTGGCTGGCTGGTCATCGACTTCAAAATATTCACTCTTTGGAAGTCTTCGTTCAGCGGCACAAATGATTTCATACGAAGTTGCTTATGGCTTATCTATTGTTGGAGTGATTTTGATTGCTAATACTCTGTCCATGAGAGAACTTGTTGATCAACAGGCAAATATTTGGGATTGGTATATATTCAAACAGCCTTTTGGATTTTTATTGTTTATTACCTGTGCTGTTGCGGAAACAAATCGAGCGCCATTTGATTTACCCGAAGCCGAATCGGAACTTGTGGCCGGGTATCACACAGACTATTCCTCGATGAAATTCTCAACATTTTTTATTGCTGAATATGCCAATATGCTGACTGTGGCGGCTGTTGCAACTACAATATTCTTTGGTGGTTGGCAGGGACCGATTTTACCGCCAATTCTTTGGTTCTGTATAAAAGTATTTATTTTTATGTTTTGTTATATATGGTTAAGAGCAACCTTCCCAAGGTTCCGTTACGATCAATTAATGAATTTTGGTTGGAAAGTGTTGTTCCCATTGGCTCTTTTAAATACAATGATAACCGCCGCATTTGTGATGTGGAAAGGTTAGGATGAGAATATGAAAGAAATCATCAAAGCTGTCGTAAATGTATTTATAAAAATGCCACAAGGTATGTTGGTAACTCTGAAGCATTTGTTCAAGAAACCGGTAACAATTGATTATCCAAAACAGAAGAAACCTATGGCTCCCCGTTATCGTGGAAGGCATTACCTTGAACGTTATGATGATGGAACCGAAAGATGCGTTTGTTGTGGATTATGTGCAGCGGCATGTCCGGCTGATGCTATATATATGGAACCGGAAGAATCGGACAGTGGTGAACGTAAAGCAAAACTTTATGAAATTAATCTTCTGCGTTGTATCTTCTGCGGTTTTTGTGAAGAGGCCTGTCCGGAAGAAGCGATCTTCCTTGGACAGGATTATGAATTTTCATCAGGAACCAGAAATTCATTTATATGGAAAAAAGATGATATGCTGGTGCCGCATCCCCGTAAGGATAATCCCTTCAAAAAAATTATCCGCAGGGTAAGAAAAGTTTATGGAGTGACGGAATAGTAGTATGAATTTGGATTCAATCATATTTGTAATCTCTGCTGTTGTAGCTGTATTCGGGGCAACAATGATGATCTCCCAGCGCAATCCGGTAGCATCTGTGCTTTATATGATTGTATCGCTACTGGCTCAAGCAGTTTTGTATATCCAGCTTAATGCTCTGTTTATGGGGGCAGTTTTAATAATTGTTTATGCCGGTGCTATCCTGGTCCTGTTCCTCTTTATAATTATGCTACTCAATTTACGGGGGCGAGAGACCGATGACGGCCACCGTGAGCCTGTTGGTCGTATTACAAAATATCTGGTTTCGATTTTGTTGATTTTGGAAATGGTCTTTGTAATCAGAAACGGCTTTATCGCTTCCGGACTGGAAGGGAGTGGGCTTGATGCTGCCGCAGCCGATGGTTTTGGCTCGGTTGAAGCAGTAGCGGAATTGCTCTTTACGCGCTATTTGTATCCCTTTGAGTTGACATCGATTTTGATAATAGCAGCAATTGTTGGAGCAGTAGTGATGGCCAAAAAAGAAAATAAAAATTTGGAAGATGAATAATATGGTTCCTGTTTCGGCATATTTGATTGTAGCTATGGTAATATTTGGTATTGGTACTGTTGGAGTATTAATTTCACGCAATGTAATTATTATGTTTATGTGTGTGGAGTTGATGCTCAATGCCGCCAACTTAGCTATCATTGCTTTTTCAAAAGCATTGGGTGTTATGGATGGCCATGCGTTTGTGTTTTTAGTATTAACTGTTGCTGCTGCTGAAGCTGCAGTAGGATTAGCGATGGTTCTGGCTATTTATCGAAATCGGGAAACTATTAATATTGATAAGTTCAATATTTTAAAATGGTAGGAATGAATTGATGTCCGAAAACCTTTATTTAATACCTCTATTTCCTCTGTTAGGTTTTTTGATTAATGGACTGCTTCTGGGTCGTCTTCCACGACCGGTTGTTAATCTTATCGGTTGTGCATCGGTGGGAGCATCATTTGTCGTTTCTCTTCTTGTCTTTTTTGACCTTAAAGCCCTACCGCCTGATGTTCGTGTGATTGAACAGATATTGTTTACCTGGATTCCATCTGGTGATTTGCATGTTAACTTCGGATTGATGCTTGATCCGTTATCTGCAGTTATGATACTGGTTGTTACCGGTGTTGGATTTTTGATCCATGTCTATTCGACCGGCTATATGGCGCACGATCCTGGTTTTGGAAGATTCTTTACCTATTTGAATTTATTTATGTTCTCTATGCTAACTCTCGTTCTGGCCAACAACTTCCTTCTGATGTTTGTAGGATGGGAAGGGGTCGGGCTTTGTTCATATCTGTTGATTGGTTTTTGGTATCATAAAAAGTCAGCTTCCGATGCTGGTAAAAAAGCTTTTATTGTAAATCGTATTGGTGATTTCGGATTCCTTATTGGAATGTTTATAATATTCTGGCAAGTTGGCTCGCTCGATTTCAGAGTTGTTATGGAACAAGCTCCGCTGGTTTTTGTAGCAGGTGGTACTCTTATCACAACGGCTTGTTTGCTTCTGTTTGTCGGAGCTACCGGTAAATCGGCTCAGATCCCCTTGTATGTCTGGCTTCCTGATGCTATGGAAGGTCCCACACCTGTTTCGGCTCTGATCCATGCAGCAACTATGGTAACTGCTGGTGTGTATATGATTGTCAGAACAAATGTGCTGTTCATGTTAGCACCCGATGCTTTATTAGTCGTTGCCATTGTTGGTGCGGCTACGGCTATATTTGCGGCAACGATAGGTTTGGCACAAAATGATATTAAACGTGTTCTTGCGTATTCAACAGTCAGCCAATTAGGATATATGTTTATGGCTTGTGGTGTTGCTGCTTTTTCAGCAGGTATCTTCCATTTGATGACGCATGCATTTTTCAAAGCACTTCTATTTCTTGGAGCCGGATCGGTTATCCATGCTATGTCCGATGAGCAGGATATGCGCAAAATGGGCGGGTTGAGAAAATATATTAAAGTTACATATATAACAATGTTCATTGCTACATTGGCAATTGCAGGAATCCCCGGACTTTCAGGATTTTTCTCCAAAGATGAGATTCTCTGGAAATCATTTTCATCACAATATGGACATCCTGCCTTTTGGGTGATTGGAGTTATTACCGCCGGATTAACTGCCTTCTATATGTTCCGTTTGATCTACTTGACATTCTTTGGAAAAGAACGAATGGATGCTGATACAAAAAAACATCTTCACGAATCTCCCAAAGCAATGACAGTGCCTTTGATGGTTTTGGCTGTTCTTTCTATAGTGGGTGGATGGATAGGGATGCCGCATATCTTTGGGGTTACAAATTATTTTGAGCATTGGCTGGCACCGGTTGTTTCCGGAGGAGCAGGTCATGTAGCTGCTTCTCATGCTCTGGCATCGGCTGGAAGTGATGTCGGAATGGAATGGGGACTGATGGCCTTCTCTGTTATACTGGTTCTGATTTCAATATTCTTAGCCAGACTATTCTATAAATCTAAAATTGAATTAGCTACTTCATTTAGAGAAAAGTTGTCAGGCGTTCATCAGTTATTGTTAAATAAATATTATGTAGATGAAATATATGGTGCAATTATTGTGAAGCCATTGATTCTCATATCAAAGATATTATGGAAAATTTTTGATGTGATTATTATTGATGGTATGATAAATACTGCCGCCGCAGCCTATAGTGGATTCTCGGAAATGTCCAGGAGAATTCAGTCGGGCCGGGTGCGTAGTTATGCTACTTTATTTGTAATTGGAGTGGTCGCTATGATGGCGGCTGTTTTATGGATTAAATAATGGAAAGCCAGATTTTAACACTAGTTACTTTTTTCCCTCTCATTGGGGTAATATTACTATTACTGGTTCCACAGGATAGGCATGATTCTGTAAAATCAGTAGCATTGATTATTTCATTTGTAACCATGCTGCTTTCATTCTGGCTCTATGCTATGTTTGATCCTATTGCCAGTGGAATGCAGTTTGAAGTTAATATCCCGTGGGTAAAATCTTTTGGTATCAACTATCATGTGGGTATTGATGGCATATCACTTCTGTTAATTGTTCTTACAACAATTCTTTCAGTCTTGTCAATACTATCATCCTGGAAATCTGTCACCAAAGCAGTCAAAGGCTTTTTCATCTCAATGCTACTTTTGGAAACAGGCATGATTGGTGTCTTCTGTGCTCTTGATCTGTTTATGTTCTATGTCTTCTGGGAAGTGATGCTGGTCCCTATGTATTTTATAATCGGTTTATGGGGTGGTCCAAGACGGTTATACGCTGCAATCAAATTTGTTCTGTTTACAATGTTCGGCTCCCTGCTTATGCTGGTTGCTATCCTGTATCTGATCATTTCTTATCACGGATTAACCGGCGAATATTCATTTGATTTACTCAAGTTGATGGATATGCCGATTGCATATCAACCACAGCTTTATCTGTTTGGAGCTTTTGCTCTGGCCTTCGCTATCAAGGTTCCATTGTTCCCGTTCCATACCTGGCTTCCGGATGCCCACGTTCAAGCACCAACAGCCGGTTCGGTTATCCTTGCCGGGGTATTGCTTAAGATGGGGACTTACGGTTTTGTTAGAATATGCCTGCCAATGTTCCCGGAAGCGACAGTTACTTTTATTCCGTATATTTCTGTGCTATCAATAATTGCAATTATCTATGGTGCTTTGGTAGCAATGGTTCAAAAAGATGTAAAATCATTGGTGGCATTTTCATCGGTATCCCATATGGGTTTGGTTATGTTAGGGATTTTTGCCCTTAACCTGCAGGGAATTGAAGGGGCTGTGATGCAGATGCTTAGTCATGGGGTTTCTACCGGAGCGTTATTCCTGATTGTAGGGATGATATATGAAAGGCGCCATACCAGGCTGATCGAAGAATTCGGCGGGCTTGCTAAAGTTATGCCGGTCTTTTCAACTTTCTTTTTGATTGTCACCCTCTCTTCAATAGGGTTGCCGTTAACCAATGGTTTTATCGGGGAATTTTTAATTCTCTTAGGTGTCTTTAAAGCAAATGTGGTTTATGGCGTACTGGCTTCGACTGGTGTTATTCTCTCTGCCTGTTATATGTTATGGATGTATCAGAGAGTTATTTATGGAAAGATCACCAAACCTGAGAATGAAAAACTAAAAGATCTTGATGCTCGCGAAAAATTAATTCTAATTCCATTGGTAATATTGATTTTCTGGATTGGTATTTATCCAAAACCATTCTTTGATCGCATAGAACCGGCTACTAAAACTATTTTGGCTCATGTGAACAAAGCATTAACAGTTCAAAAAAATGAAATAGAAGATAAGATTTTATCAGAACAAAACGACTATCAGGTCGAGGTTACTTCCGAAGAACTTACAGATGAAGGAGTGACAAAATGAGCGATGTCGTTATCTATACCAAAGACGGCTGCCCGTATTGTGCAGCTGCAAAAAAACATTACACTGACGAAGGCACTGAGTTTGAAGAGATCAATGTCTTCCAGGTTGATGGTGCCAAAGAAAAAGTTTTGGAATTGACCAAAGGCCAAAATATTGTGCCGGTCATAGTTGATAAAGGTGAAGTTAAAATTGGCTTCGGTGGTGGCTGAGGCTTTTAAATTTATGCGGCGGTCGCCGCAAAATGGAAATTGTAAATGATAGATTATACATCAGCAGGAATTGACTTTGGACTTATTGCGGGTGAGATATCTCTTTTAGCAGCTGCTTTTATTATCCTCCTGGTTGGCTACTTAAAAGGGATGGAAAAAACTCCTCCGGTTATTGCTTTTCTGGGTTTGGTTTTTGCACTGATATTCAGCATTGATCAATGGGGTGAAAACGGTCATGGCTTTTTTGGAATGGTCTCCTGCGATAACTTTGGAGTTGCCTTCAAAATAATTTTCTGCTCCACATCAATGTTGGTGATGCTTATGGCTGTCAGGTATATGACTGCCAAAGGCATCAATAAGCCGGAATTTTATTCTCTTCTGTTGATTTCTACTATGGGTATGATGGTCATGGCCAACACCACTGATCTGGTGGTCATGTTCCTCGGGTTGGAAATTATGTCAATCCCTCTTTATGTACTGGCTGGTTTTGCCAGAAGATCATTGGAATCCAATGAAGCCGGTATAAAATATTTCATCATGGGTGCTTTTGCCAGTGCTTTTCTGTTGATGGGAATTGCTTTTATCTATGGAGCTTCATCAACTACAGAACTCAGACGAATTGTTACTGATTTTAGTTTTATAGCATCTCGACACGGTGCCTATCTTTATGCCGGAGTTGTGATGGTGCTGATTGGTTTTGGTTTTAAAATTGCCGCAGTTCCATTTCATAGCTGGGTTCCCGATGTCTATCAGGGAGCACCAACACCGGTAACAGCCTTCTTCTCGGTAGGCCCAAAAGCAGCTGGATTTGCAGTAATGCTTAGAATCTTCCTGTTTGGTTTTGCAGAAATGGAAATCCTCACTGAAATATTCTGGGTATTGGCTGTGCTGACTATGACAGTTGGAAATGTCTTTGCCTTGAAGCAAACCAATGTTAAAAGGATGCTGGCTTATTCATCCATTGCTCATGCCGGTTATCTTTTGGTTGCTCTTGCTGTAGGTGGACACGAAGCCGTCTCGGCGGCAATCTTTTATATAATTGCTTATAGTGTTTTTAATCTTGGTGGCTTCGCTGTTGTAACACTGCTTGAAACCAGATCAGGGTGCAAATCAAATTTTTCCGAATTACCTGGATTAGCCAAAGCTAACCCCTACCTTGCGGCAGTATTAGCATTGTTTATGTTTGCATTAAGTGGATTCCCGCCCACATTGGGTTTCTTTGGTAAATTTTATCTCTTCTCTGCAGCAATAAAATCTGGCTTCATCTGGCTTGCAGTAATCGGCGTCATGAACTCATTTATTTCTGTCTATTATTATTTGCGTATTATTAAAGCCAGTTATTTTGAAGAACAGGAAACTACTTTTGTTCCGATTAAGTTCACTCCATCAATAATGGCAGTGGTGATTATTACAGCGATAGGAACATTAGGGTTAGGTTTTTTCCCGCAACAGTTGCTTGATTTTACAAGAGCGGCAATTATTTCTTTTCTTTAGAAATTTGGATTTCCAATTAATTCTATGGTAAGTATAAGCAGGGTGGAGGTCCGCCTTTGAAAATGTAATTAACTAATAATACTAAATCAGCTACATTGACTTCATTATCACAATTCGTATCACCAGCCCTTTCAGGTTCTGGAGCTGGACCGCCCTTGAATATATAATTTACCATAAAGATTAGATCAGAAACGAGTATTAAAGGATCTCCATCCACATTACCGGTTTGTGACCAGACATACTCTGTGTTTTCAAACAGGATAGCTTCAAAAGTTGTAATCTCATTTTCAATTGGAATATTATTATCAAGATGACTAAGTGCCCTACAATCAAAATCAGAAATTCCAACAGAAGCAATTTGTTCCAGTCCGCTTATCCCGATATCTTTGTATTGAAAAGTAATATCACCATACTTTGTGAGAATTATCTCAAAATCTACTGTTGTATCTCCAACCTGATTAAAATTGGCCGGCTGATACCATTCTATTACACAAGTGTCTTCAAAATTTGTATAGAAGTAAATCCCGCAGTCAGCAACATAACCCGTATCAAAAATCAAATCGGACCATAGTGGTGCAATAAAAGTTTTAAATGGAACTCCCGGAAAAGCTACATTAGAAAAATATCCATTAAAATTCAAATCTGTCTCTTCGAATGATATTCCACCGTTTACACCCAGGTATACTTCAGTATACGATGAATCATAAAAGTTGAATTCAAATCCAATTTCATAAGGACCGGTTGTGCCGTCATCAAGGACATTGGATCCTGTACCATAGAAGAAATTAAAGGGAATTCTCCAGCCGTCATCATAAGCTGATACCCAGTTGTATGTTGGTCCTGAAGGCTCATCAGATGAGATTGAAGTATAGGTTGTATCAATACAGGGGATTTGCAAAAAGACTGGTAAATAAACAAGTGAATCAAGTGGGCCGCCTTCCGGTCCCCAGCTAATTTCAAGAATCCCTTTGTAATCTTTAATACGATCTTCAATCAGGGAAGCATCAAGAGTAACATTAATCTCAATTGAATCAGCTGCATAAACTGTCCCTGATTGAGGTGAAGCTGTAAGCCAGTTTTCACTCAACTTTGCCAATGAGTCATTATCATAAATTGTAAAATCAAAATTGTCAGTTATTGAACGATTATGAATCCAGATCGACATTACCGTCTGTTCGCCTTCATCAAGAGTAGTATCGAGCATAATGGGGTTTACAAACACTGATGCTGGACCTGTTAGAGCAGCAAATGCAGAAAAGAGATCAGGTCGCGGTCCTATATGCAAAAAAGTATCTCCAAGCTGAGGTGTTCCGGTTGGAACCAGAATATCACGGATTTGATCAGATGAAAGCGGTACACCATAGGTAGCTTTGTAGTGACCCTGAAGACAGGCTGCAGCTCCGGTAACAATTGGCGAAGCAGATGAAGTTCCACTAAAAGAAGATGTATAGTATTGGTTTTCATCACCATCACCATCAAACAGACCCCCATATCCGGTAGTGTAAACGCCAGAGCCATACCCTTGCAGATTGACTCTTTCGCCATAATTGGAAAATCCTTTTTTCTCAAGATTTTGTGCCGAGGCAGCTTCAGCACCAGCCCCTACAATAATAGCATGAGAATTGCGGGATGTTGTATCAAACAGTGAGCCATATAATCCGGCATCGTCGAAATCTTCAGCTCCGTTGCCGCCAGCTTCAACTACTATAATACCTTTTGCCCAGGCATATTGGATAGCATCAAAATTATCCTGCCAGTATTCTTCGCAAACATATCCTAATTGGTCAGTACGAGGTTGAAAATTATAATGAGGTCCGGGGGCGTGGAGTTCGATCAGTATCATATCTCCCGGCTGAAGAGTATCAGCAGCGGTTATAATAGCCTCACTTACAGAGAGAGTAGCAATCGATACCATCCCTATATCTGCTCCAGGACAAATTCCGGTTACGCCATATTCATTATCACTGGCAATCATAGCCCCAATAACTGCTGTCCCATGATTGCGATAACCTAAATCTTCGATCTGTGAAGAAGTGATAAGACCCCCCAAAGCTTTATCAAGATCTTCATGAGTATCTTTCCAACCGCCTTCGATATCAATAATCTTAACACCCGTACCGTCACCACCTGAGAGAGTGTTGGCGTAGTCAGCATCAACACCGGCAGGCGCCGCTTCGCGATAATCCTGATTGGCTACATAGTCAGGGGTGGGAGGGTCGATGTCGCCGGCTAACTCAGACATTGGTTTGAAATATGCAATCTCGACTTCTTCAAGTGCATTGAGATCATTAATAAGATTTTCTGCCTCCTGATAATCAGAGACTTCTATACGATAATAATTATTAAGATCAGCCAGTTCAATTTTATTATTCAGTTGTAAAACTTCACGAGTCATGTCTAATTTTGTTTCGGAAACATTGTTAAATAGTTTTCTCATTCTGTCTGTTCCAAGATACAGGCTAAGCCTGTTATTGGATTCAACCAGTGAGGCTGACCCAGTTTTTGTAATGAGCCTGTTATCTGATTTTCTTACCTGAGAATCATCACGAAATTTAACAACAACATGAGAGATGTTTGTATGAGAATTAATAATTGTGTTTAGTGGTTTAACAGGAAGAGATCTCGGAGCAAGTTTGATGTTATTAACAAATACTGCAGATTTGTTCTCTAAAGCGGCCAAAGAATTACTGAAACAAATAAACAGAAAACAAAGAATTATTAACCCGGATATTATTATATCATTATGTCGAAAATTATACACTATGCCTCCGGCAAAATTAACTGTTCGCAGATAATACGAGCAGGAAATAAGTAATCGTAGTAACAGATGACTCTTATACAAATATACTAATAAGTCAAAGAATGTCAATACGATCTCTTTTGGAGATTATCGGCAATAATTGCAGTAGAACAAGTAGCTTGGATTATCTTAAATTTGGTGTTTTAATCTGCAAACGGTGTTTACCATTTACAACAGGAATTTTTATCGGATATTTACCAGAAAAACAACTACTGCAGAAGGTTGTTTTTGGCAGGGATTTCATCCCCAACATACCATCCAGAGTAAGATATCGGAGAGAATCTACTTTAAGGTATTTCTCTATCTCACTGAGAGACATGCGATAAGCTATCAGCTCTTCTTTGGTGGGCATATCTATCCCGAAAAAACATGGAGATATTATCGGGGGAGAGGATACTCTGAAATGGACTTCTTTGGCTCCTGCTTCCCGGATAAGTCTGACTAATTTTTTGGATGTTGTACCACGCACAATTGAATCATCAACGACTACAACCCGTTTGTTTTTAAGCACACCTTTGACAGGATTGAATTTTACCTTAACATCAAGATCCCTTACATTCTGCTGAGGATCAATAAATGTCCGTCCAACATAATGGTTTCGAATTAATCCAATCTCAAACCTGATGCCAGATTCTTCAGCATATCCCAATGTAGCAGTATTTGCGGAATCGGGAATACCTATCACGATATCAGCATTCACAGGATGTTCACGGGCAAGCATTCTTCCCAGGCGACGCCGAATCTTATCAACATTTTCTCCAAAGATTTTCGAATCGGGACGTGAAAAATAAATATACTCAAAAATGCAGCATGCTTTTTTGGCAGGCTTGGAAGGGTAGTATGATTTCAATCCTTTTTTGGTAATTTCTAAAACTTCACCAGGTTTAACATCTCGTACATATTTTGCACCTATAAGATCAAAGGCACAGGTCTCCGAAGCAACAACCCATGATTTGCGGAATTTCCCTAAAGCTAAAGGACGGAATCCATGAGGATCACGAGCGGCAATAATTGAATCTTCTGTTAGAAACACGAGTGAAAAAGCCCCTTTGATGGTTCTTAAGGCATCACAAATTCTTTCAATCCCTGTCTTCTTTGAGGAACGTGCCGCAAGATGTAAAATGATTTCGGTATCAGAAGTGGTCTGGAAAATGGATCCTTTGGAATCGAGTCGAGTTCTTAATTCAAGTGAATTGGTCAGATTGCCATTATGGGCGATAGCTGTATAATGAGAGCGATTTGTCATTAGAAATGGCTGGATATTTATCAAAGAGGAAGCACCAGTAGTACTGTAACGAGTATGTCCAATAGCGTGGCTGCCTGATAGCTGTTTAAGAATCTCTTTGTTGGAGAAAACTTTGGAAACTAATCCCATCCCTTTATTGTAATGAATCTCACCTTTGTTGGAAGTGACTATTCCTGCTGATTCCTGTCCTCGATGCTGCAGAGCATAGAGGCCAGAATAGGTTAGTTCCGCTGCTTTGGAGTGACCGAATATCCCAAATATGCCGCATTCATCATGCATCAAAAACTCCTCGTTTATAACCGATTCTTACGGTAGTAGGAAGCAAACAATCTATAATCTGTTTACTTAAAAGTCAATTAAATAGCACTTAATTAAACATAATATGTGAAAGTGACTGCATTGGTAAAACCGGCTAAACCGGTGTGCAAATTTTATACAGATAATTTTCTGGATAAATCGTTGATTTTATAGTACTTTCCAGTGTACTACTTTTGTACTCGCGTATAGAGCATTATTATTAGTAAGGCATTGCATTTGCTTAAATAGCAGGGTAATGGAGATAATTTATTGAATAATGATAATAATAACAGGTTCGAAGTATTCAGAGCATTGACTCAAGCCAGTTCTGAGGGGATCGGATTTCATAAAATAGCTGAGTTAGCTTTGAGTCATACTGCTAAGTTAGTGGGTTTGAAAGCAGCAGCCTTGATTGTTTGGGACAAAGATTTCCAACCTGTTTTTAGCGTTACTCATGCTGATGACGAATCCTATAAAGAGCGTCTGCTCTCGCTTGAAAAAGATATGTTCGACAAATTTCGCCGGGATCATAAATTAGTATCTGCTTATATGTCATTTGATGGTGATGTTAAACTTCATTCTTTTACTCTTCCATTAAAATATCAGGATAGTACTTTTGGGGCTGTCATTGGTTTGCAGGAAGGGGAGAGGACCATTATTTCCGAAGAATCATTCCTTGAAACGCTTACTGCAATTGTTGGTTTATATTATACTGCCAGTTCAGGTGGAGAGAAAAGTGCTGATCTGGCTTCGATGGAGAAACGTTTCGAACAAGAAAGATTAAGCGGCATTCTTGATACAGCGGTAACTGTCAATCATGAAGTAAATAATCCTCTTCAGGCAATTATTGCCAGTGTGCAATTGTTGTTTATCAATAGTAAAGATATGCCAGAGGAAGTGAAAGCTAAGCTGAAAGTGATCGAAGAAGCGGCTATGAAAATCGGATCGGTTACAAAAAAATTAACTCAGGTTACTGATCCATCTGCAAAAGTTTATCTTGATGGCACCAACATGATACCCCTTCCCAAAGATGAAGACGAAGATCAATAAAAAAAGGAACCACAATGGTTCCCTTTCTAAAAAATAATAATCCTGATATCTTAAATATAATTTTCTACAAATTGCTTAAGGTTATTGTCTAAATTCGAAATATGTTTTTTGTAGCCTTCCATATCATTTTCATTACAGCACTTTTCCATTAATTCGGATATCGTTAACATATCCTTAAAAGCCTGTTCAATATTCTTCTCATGTTGTTTGAGTTCATCAGGTAAAGTATTTGGAGTATAGCTTTGAAGCTTAATTATCAGAGATTCAGTTGAACCAATAATGCCTTCCATATTATTCTTGGGCATGTGGTTCTCAAGAATCATATTTACTGTAATTATTACACCTTCAATTTGAGGGTAATGGACAGGCAGCAATGAGGCTGCAGTAAATTCAAAAGCATCATGAAGTCTCGGCATTAATTCATAAACTTTGTCTTTATCTTTTGCTTCTGCGGCCAGAGAATATTCATCAACCAAAGCAGCAAATTTTACACGAAGTTCTACAAATTCTGATTTTCTCTTTTCGTTTTTAAATACTGGTTCAAGTTTTGCAATAGCAGTGAATTTTTCCTTAAATTCCGGACCAGCTGTAAAGAGAGCCTTAAAATTACTGTCCGGCCATGCTATATGCCAGGCAGGAGCCATAATTTCATGGAAAGCACCAAAAGGATCATGACCTAATTCTGCAGCCCGATCACCAGGACATAATTTTTCATCGGCTATTGCAATATTAAAGATGAATAATAGGCTGATTGTAAATATTAGAATATTTTTCATTATAAAATCTCCGATATTATTAATTAAATTACATTTGTCTCATCGACAGTAACGCCAACGCCGAATCGATCTGGTGAAAGGGAAGTGATATCAACTGATGGCTCTTTGCCTGTTATTACTTCTGCTGTCACCAATCCTGCCGCTGGAGCCTGCATAAAACCATGTCCCGAAAAACCAGTACAATGGAAAATACCTTTTATTTCGGAATCCCAACCAATTATCGCATGGTGATCAGGTGTTGTTTCATATAATCCTGCCCATTGATTGGCAACTTCTGCCTGCTCTAATTGGGGAATTCTATCCAAAGCTTTTTCAAGGATAGCGTCAGTGTAATCTGGATCGATTGAAATATCAAATGATGGCTGTACTGCTTTATCGGCCCAGCCTAATAACATTCCTTTTGATTCTTTATGGAAATAGAGTCCCGATTTTACATCAACAACCATTGGGAAAAATGGTTTTAAAAAATCCAATTCTCCGGTTGTCACAATCTGCCGTTTAATTGGTTCTACAGGGATATCAACTCCATACATCTGTCCAATAAGTTTTGTTTGAGGTCCGGTACAATTTACAACCAGTGGTGTCTCAATATTTCCCTGAGAAGTTTTTATTAAATTAACAGTTCCGTTATTGGTCTCAATTCCAGTCACTTCAGTTTCAAAGGCAATTTCCACACCCATCCGCCGGGCTGCATGTTCATAGCCTGATAAAAATTCATGCGGATCCCCAAGTCCATCGTCAGGACAGAAAGTGGCAAATTGAATTCCATCCAAACTAATATGCGGAGCATATTGAGGGATTTCATCAGGTTTCAGCATTTGAACATTAAGACCTAATGATTTTTGTAATTCATAACTTTTGGTGAATTGTGTAACTTCGTCATCCGTCTGAAGAAGGAACATATATCCAACCTGATCAAAAAGAGCTTTTGCGCCGGTATCCTCTTCAAACCGTTCAAATAGCTTTTCCGAGAGCATAGACATTTCGATATTTACTTTTGTTGAAAACTGGGCTCTGATACCTCCGGCTGCTTTGGATGTTGCTCCGGACCCAAGAAATGGCTCTTTTTCTATAACAACAATATTTCCTGCCTTTTCACGAGCCAGATAAAAAGCAACCGATAATCCTATAATACCACCGCCAATAATAACGGCATCGGCCTTTTCACGCATAACGAACCTCAATAATTTATAGCCTAAAAACGTGAATAATTTCACTATGAAGGTAAATAAATACGCTATGAAGTCAAGCCAATTTGCTCTTTCATTTTTCGCAAATATTCTAACTACTGAATTACTCCTTGCGAAAATGTAAAAAAAACTTAGATTCGGCATACTATGCATCTGCCTGTAATTGACAGAATTATTAAGAAGATACAGCCATCAGAAACAAATGTCCTGATTTTGATGTCGGTAGTTGTTGGATTGGCAACCTCTCTCGGAGCGGTTGGTTTTATAAAACTTATTGAGTTTTTCAACAGCCTCTTCTTTGGACTATCAGATCAGGTTTTGGCTAACCAGCTTCCGGATTTAGGTATCAAATGGTGGCTCCCGATAATTCCCATGGTCGGTGGATTATTAGTAGGTCCGATTGTATTTAAATTTGCCAAAGAGGCCAAGGGGCATGGCGTACCGGAAGTGATGAATGCTGTTGCTCGATTAGGTGGAATTATCAGACCAAGAGTAGCTGCTGCCAAAACAATTGCTTCAGCAATTTGTATTGGCTCAGGTGGATCGGCAGGACGTGAAGGTCCTATTGTTCAAATAGGTTCTGCGATAGGTTCTACTGTCGGACAGATGTTTAGAATGTCCGGTGACAGAGTAAAAATTTTGGTGGGGTGTGGTGCTGCTGCAGGTATTTCCTCGGTATTTAATGCTCCAATTGCCGGAGTCATATTCTCTCTGGAAATTATTCTGGGTGATTTTGCCATAACTACTTTTTCTCCGGTTATCTTATCTTCCGTTGTGGCATCGGTAGTAACCCGCTCAATTTTGGGTGATCACCCCGCATTTAGCGTACCTGAGTATTCGCTGGTATCAGCCTGGGAAGTCCCCTTGTATATGGTCATGGGCTTGTCGCTTGGTTGGGCCGGGGTCGGTTTTACTAGAGTTCTTAGTCTCTTTGAAGATTTATTCGATAAATTAAAAATGTCGCCGATGTTAAAGCCAGCCCTTGGTGGTTTGCTTCTGGGTTGTATTGCAATTTTCTATCCTCAGGTATTAGCCGATGGTTATGAGACCATTAAACTAACTCTTGATGGACAGATGGGATTAACACTTTTATTGATATTAATTGTTATGAAAGTGGCAGCTACATCAATGACTTTGGGTTCAGGAAACTCCGGTGGTATTTTTGCACCATCATTGTTTATGGGGGCAGTTGCTGGTGGAGCTTTTGGAATATTAGTTCATACTGCTTTTCCAAATGTGACCGCAACTCCGGGTGCTTATGCTTTGGTAGGGATGGCTGGGATGGTTGCAGCTACTACCCATGCTCCGATAACAGCTCTTCTGATAATATTTGAAATGACTTCGGACTACAGAATTATTTTGCCTCTCATGATTACAGTTGTGTTCTCCGCAATGTTTGCTCGCAAGATATTCCCGCACTCTATTTACACTGTTAAGTTGATAAGAAGAGGAATTGATATCAGGGGTGGTAAAGATATAAATATCCTTAAATCTCATAAAGTTGCTGAGATTATGGATGAATCCTTTGAGAAAATCCACCTTTCGACAACTCTACAGGATATATTTTTAAGAGTTGAGAGAACCAGCGATTCCTATTTTGTGGTTGTTAATAAAGATGATACTATTCAGGGAGTAATCTCTTTTCAGGATTTAAGATCATTATTAAGCCAGCATTCTCTGGACCAATTGGTCATTGCCAAAGATTTAGTTCAGGAAGAAACAATTGTTGTTAATTATGATGAAGATCTTGAGCAGGCTTTCAAATTGTTTGGCATCAAAGATCTGAAAATGGTTCCTGTTATAAATAAATATGATAATGATAAAGTTATTGGTGTCCTTCGCAGAGAAGATATGATTGATTACTACAATAAGCAGTTGATCGAAACCCTCAAACGATAAGAGTGCTTATTTGAACAATCCATATTTCCGATTTTCCTTTTAATAAACAATCTTGCCCTTGAGTTGACCGTTTTATAAATTCAATTATGTCTTATTATGCCAAACTTAGAAGTGATCTGGTTGCATCTCCAGCTGAAGTAGATGGGGCCACGGTATATAATATCAAGGATCCGATTACGGGTAGCTATTTCCGTCTTCGTGAACCGGAGTATTGGCTGATCAGTCAACTTGATGGTAAGACCTCTTATGAAGAAGTTGCGTCTCGTTTCCGTGAAAAATTTAAAATGAACATTGATGCTGCCGGAGTTACAAAATTTGTATCCCTTTTAGAAAAACTATTTTTTCTTGATAATGGCCGTGCTGAACAGGCAATCTCTCGTGCCAGCTACAATGCTGCTCGGGGAAAAACATTTTTTTCCAGACTCTTATTTATCAAGCTGAAAGGTTTCAATCCGGGTAGATTCTTAGACTGGTTGACATCGCTTTATCGACCATTTCATAATATATACTGGTTTTTTATTTCATTTATATTGATTCTATTTGGTTTCTCCATAATGTCTGCCAACTCCGAATATTTATATATTGACCTTGGAGAGTTGTATAGTATCAGCTCCATATTAGTAATAGTTATTTCTCTTTTTATTTTGATTAGTGTACATGAATTCGCTCATGCGGTAGTCTGCCGATATTACGGGGGAGAGGTGCGTGAGATAGGATTTTTACTTTTATATTTCCAACCCTGTTTTTATTCAGATCTTTCAGATGCATGGCTTTTCAAAAAGAAATCCCATCGACTTGCTGTGACATTTGCCGGACCAATGATGCAATTTATCCTCTTAGCGATAGCGGTTATCATTTGGCGAGTTACAGTACCGGGGATTTTTATTAATGAAGTCGCTGAAGTTATTGTGGTAGTCTCATGGGTGACTATGCTCTTTAATTTCAATCCTTTGATTAAACTCGATGGTTATTATCTATTGTCTGATTGGGTTGATATTCCTAATCTACGAAAAAAAGCATTTGAATATCTGGGACATATCATTAAGAAATATCTTCTCGGATGGCCTATTGAAGATTTGAGAATTTCGAAGAGAAAGAGAAGAATTTATCTCTATTATTCCCTATTAGCTGTGGCTTATTCTGTCTTTTTACTGGTATATATCTTGTTAATTGTGGCAAAGTTCTTACTTGCCAAGACCGGTGGCTGGGGGTTACTATTATTTACGGTTATAATTGTTTTTGCTTTAAGATCCACAATAATGACTTTATTTATGGGGTTTTTAAAGCATTTAAAATATACGAGGTCGGCCATGAAGAAACCTTCTAAAATAATTATTTATATTGTAGCTTTAGGCAGCTTTGCAATTGGATTTTTTGCTGTGCCATTACCGCATCGTGTTTCGGGTGAAGTTGATGTACGACCGATTACAGAATTTTCGTTACTACTTAATGAATTTGGCTTGCTTGAAAGCACAATAAAATACCGTGGGGCTGATCCTGTAAATAAAACAAATTATCTACAGATGACATCAAATGAGATGGCCTCTCTTCAACTGGTACCAATAGTAAAGGACGGCCAAAGAGTCAATGTTAATGATACTCTGGCGATTTTAGTTTCTAATCAGGTTACCAAGGATATAATTGCAAATATTGCAGAGTTGAATAAATTCAAAGGAGACCTGGCTGTGCTTAAATCCCCTCCTAAACCTGAGGAGATTGATGAAGCTGATACTCAGGTAGAGGCAGCCAAAATAAATTTAGTTAAGCTTGAAAATGATTTAAGTATTGTTCAGGGTCTATACGAGAAAAAACACTCCTCTAAGGAAGAGTATAATCGCATATTTGCTGAAGTAAAAATAGCAGAAGCCGAAGTTGCCAATAAAATTGCTCGTCTTAATCTGCTTAAATCACCACCTAAACCTGAAGAAGAAGCGGTCATTAAGGCTGAGATTGATAAGCAGCAAGCAAAAGTTGATTTTCTTAAAAAGCAGGAAGAGGCTCAGTCAGTCAGTGCTCCTATCAATGGAGTTATAAAAGTTAATGATGGTAACAGCGACGGTATCCTCTCTATTCTGGATTCTCGCCAGATTGAAATTGTTGTTCCTGTTCCTGATTTCAATATTAAATTGATTGAATTGAACCAACCGGTTTCATTAAAACTTCGGTCATATCCTGATCAAGCTTTCTCTGGTCAAGTTGCACACATCTCTCTCGTTGCCTACCACTATAATGGTCAGTCATACTTTCCAGTATCGGTAATTGTTGAAAATGAAGACAACCTACTCCAAAAAGGGATGACCGGTTACGCTAAAATAGAGATCGGGGATTCTTCATTATATAAAATGTCACTAAGAAAATTAATGTCATTTGTTCGTGTTGAGTTCTGGTCGTGGTGGTAAAAACATTCCAATGCGGAAAATAATTCCGCATTTTACGTCTGTTTATATATTATTTTCATATTTTTTTCGCATTATATGAATATTTCGTTGGCACTCTCCCGTATATAATTATATTGAATTTAGCTAACTGATAAAAAAATATGCTCTCAAGGAAATAGAGAGCGTATCTATGTGTCTTAATTTAGGAGGTGTACCTATGATTAATTACGAGCTCTCTGTGGAAGTCCTAGAGGCACGTATCGCACCGATCGGACTGAGCCAGGGTGGCCAGTTCCGCATCGTGCCGTAAGTTAGTCTCTAGACTAGCTGATCTGAGGGCAGGTGAATTTATTTACCTGCCTTTTTATATTAATGTACTGTTTGTTTTTTGAATTTGTTAATTTCAGAAATGAGAGATTGTGTAGTATTATTTTTCTGGAAAAGTTGTTTATCCACTTCGGTAATTAAACCGGAAGAAATTTGTTGAGTGAGTTTCATTGCCTTTTTGTAATAATCAAAACACGCTTCATATTCGATACTAGTGAATTTTATCTTACCTTGAAGGATATTAGACTTGATCATTTCGGGAATCAGATTTGATAGTTGAGCGTTTTGTAATGCTTTGTCCGCATAGTTAATTGCTTTAACCTCTTGATTGTTCTGTAAATAATATTCAGCCAGGTTTATATAGATACCAGAAATCTCAACATCTTCTTTCATACTTTGAAGGCTACCTTCTATTTCCACAATTAAATCCTGTAGATTATTTCCAATATCAGAAATTAAATAGTTACTCAGCATATTATTTTTTATTAGAATTCTCTCGCGATTTAATGACAACTCATCCGCAAGTAAAAGTGCTTGATCGAATATCTCAGTAGAATTATTGATTTTTGTTAATATCAAGAGTGAGTTCAGTTTTTCCGGGCGGTTATCTATTTCTTCAGCCTTATTTTTTGCTTTGTTTGAGATGTCTTCGGCACCTCTGTCGTCCCCAATTGCCAATCGAATAGAAGCTAAGGCATTCAATAATATTATTTTAAGACTATCATTATCAGATTGGTCAACTATCTCTATAACAGTTGCCAGACACTTATCTGCCTGACCATATTGTCCCATACGTCGAAGAACAGTAGCCATACTCATTTGAAAAATACCATAATGATTTCTATCACCTACTTGTTCAGAGATTGAAATACCTTCTTTAAGATAATTTAAAGACTCTTTTAATTGACCTGCTGTAATCATAATTGCTGTAAGATTCTCGAGATTATATAAGATTTCTTTTTTATTGCCCACCTGCCTGTTTAACTCAAGAGATTCTGTAAGACTGTTTACAGCTTTATACTGATCTCCACAACAGTAAAAACAATATCCGAGATTATTGAGAGTGCGTGCAATTTCAACTTTATTTCCAATTGCTTTTTTGAGTCTGAGGGAGAGGTTCAATAATTTTATCCCTCTTTTAAAAGATCCTTTAAGGGCATAAATCGAAGCGATGTTGCTCAGTGTTGAGGCAGTATCTTCCAAAGCATTGAGTTGTCTCTGGATTCTCAGAGCTTTCCTGTAGTTGATAAGAGCATTATCAAACTTACTTGCCACCCAGTAGATGTTACCAATGTTATTGAGAGTATGTGAAATCTCTAATTTGTCATTCAGTAGATAATAGATTTCTAAAGCCTTATTTAAAGACTCAAGACCTTCGTCAAACTGTTGTTTTATTTTGAAAAGATCACCAAGGTCTTTATATGTTTCAGCTAAAATTTTATCAGGCTCTTGATCATCATAAAGAGAGATCAATTTGTTGTAGGTGTTGAAGGCACTCTCTACTTCACCTATATCTTTTTGAATATCCCCCTGAAGCATCAACAGGTCTCTGTTCTCAAACAGTTTTCCAGATGTGTCTGCATAGTCTATTATATGCTTAATTATTTTCAACGATTCATTGCTCTTATGATCGGCATGTAAAGTTGTACCTGCCTGGTAAGCACATTCGGCAGCTTTTGATATCTCTCCTGATTGGAGGTACAAGTCTGCCGCCATATCAATATGTTCTTTTCTTTCGGCAATTGAAGCGTATTGAAAGGAGAACTTTTTGATAGTGGGGAGGGATATGAGTTGTTTAATTAGAAGAACAGTATCTGAAAATGATAGAGCGATTTCGTCTTTATTTAGTAAATCTAATTTGATGCAATTTTCAATTGAACCGATTATGCCAGCTTTTATGATATTCTTTTTGTTAGTAAATGAAAGTTCAGAATATTTCCCAATTGATTTATTGCGCAACTTATTGGGCCAGAGAATATTATTCTTAAAAGTATAATTATTTCCATTGTAGCTTAGGTTATTTCTATTAAAATTATGAGATAGAATCAATCGTAATATATCATTAGATGAATTGCTTATGATACTTAGTCTTTCTAAGTCAACAGAATCTGTCTCAATAAGAGCATTTACATTATCTTCATATGTTAATTCTTTGTGTAAACATGCTGATGGCCTGAGTGCTTTTCTAAATGGATAAGTTGCCCCAACGGTTTCCAGATGTTGACAAACTTCCCATCCGGAATTTGGTCTGTCATTTGGATCTTTTGACAGAAGACTATTTATAATTGCAGCAATCTCTTCGCTTATTTCAGGGATAAGTTCATTAACAGAAGCTTGCTTCTCTTCCTGACAACGGCTGTTGATTATTACCGGATCACTTTCATTCTCCATAAAAGGATGAACTCCGGTAAATATCTGATAAGCGATTACTCCAAGAGCAAACAAATCGGATTTGATTGAAGTTATATTTTCGGATATTGTTTCCGGAGCCAGATAGCCAACTGTGCCAACCCCCAAACGACTGTCATCCGATTCAACATTGAATTTACCTAAGGAGAAATCAGATAGCTTGGTATGGAAGAGCCTATCGGTTCGTGATATTGACTGCCAATCTGATGGAAGGAAATAATTATGTGGCTTCAAATCGCCATGTATAATTCCCTTAAGTCTGAGGAATTCCAGATTTATTGCCAGAGCAGAAAAAATATTGAGGGCAGAGTTAAGGTTTTCAATACGACCAATGGTGTCAAGAGTAGGTCCCTGACATAATTCGAGGGCTATGTACTCTTCCGGTTTTGTTGCAACTTTTAAAATTCTTACCAGTCCAGGAAAGGAGAGCCCCCCAATAAACTGCCATTCTCTTTGAGCTAAATTGGAAAAGGTTTGTTCCTGATCATCTACATTAGGAAGTGGGATTTTTAAAGCTACTGGTTTCTTATAATTATCCCAGTTAACAGATACAACACGAGCAGTACCCCCTGATCCAAGTTCTGATATATATTTGAACCCGGATGGCAATAATGTCTGTGTCACTTTACTTTCTCTTTTGTTTTTTTGGCTGGAGACTTGGGAGAATTACCCTGAAAGTGGTCCCTTTGCCAAACTGTGAATCACAGATAAGATCTCCGTTATGCTGTTCAACAATTTTTTTGCAGTTGGCTAAGCCAAGTCCATGACCGCTCTTTTTAGTAGTGAAATGAAGAGTGAATAATTTCTGAAGAGTATCGTCGGTCATACCGCGTCCGTTATCAGTAATCTTTAAAATAGCTTTATCCCGATAAGAATCGTATTCAGCCTCAATAGATATTTTTCTCTTGAATTTGGTAGTATCATCTTCCATCTGAACAATACGTTCTTCGATTGCATCAGCAGCATTATTTAAAAGATTCATCAACACCTGTTGAATCAAACCAACATCAATTTCAACATTTGGCATTTTAGGATCAAGATCAATTGAAAAATGGATGCATTTAAAGCGAGGTTGTATTCTCAGGGAAAAGAGTAGATCTTCTATCAAATGCTTTAAATCATAAATTATATATTCTGATTCCGGCTTGGAGAAATCCATCAGATTATCAACAAATCGTTTGATCTTATGGACATTTTCAGTTATCGCCTGTGCATTAAATTTAACTTTATCCAATTTATCGCGGTCAATATTTACACACAACAATTCAGCGTTATTTGAAGTAATCGCAAGATAATTATTAAGTTCGTGAGCTATCGAAGCCGCCATCTCACCTTTGGCGACCAGCTTTTCAGATAAAATAACATACTTTTCCATTAATACTTTTTCAGTGATATCTTCGACTGCAATTATCACCCCATCTCCTCCGTGGGGTAAATGGCTTATCGGTAATATTTTTAATGAAAGAGCTTTTTCAAAGTATCCGGTATTGTGAAAATATCTTGGATCGGAAAATTCTTCTTTGGTCGTTATCGCAGAGTTTATCATGTGCTGCCAATGAGGTCTCTCTGATTCAAGAAGCAGTTCTACAAATCGGGTAGGGTTTTTACTTTCATTTAGAGTGGAGACATTGTTTTTGTTGAAGTCAAAAATCTCTAACCCAACCGAATTGATAGTAACCAGGTGACCCTCAGAGTCTATTACAATTGTTCCAAATGGAGCAGTTTTGATTACGGATTCATTGTATCTTTTGTGAACCAATAATGATTGATACAATTTGGCATTGTGCAGAGCATTGGAGACCATTTGGGCATAAAGCTCAAAAATGTATAAATCAGACTTAAGAAACATTTTTGATTGATTTGAGTTATCCAGATAGATTACACCAATAACTTCATTCTTAACTTTTAAGGGAACACTCATAATCGAACGGAGATGCAATTCCAGAACGGATTGCTGATTTAAGAATCTTTCATCAGATAATGCATCAGAGGTATAGACAGATTTTCCAGTACTGGCAACCTTGGAAGTAATAGAGTTAGAAATTTTGAAATCCTCCTCCATCATCTCTTCCTTGCAGAGATTGTATGCCGACCTGGTCTGAAGTTCACCATGATCATCAAGTAGCATTATCAAACCGCGTTCAGCCTGCATCAGCTCGATTACTTTAGACATTACGATTTGAAGAATATCATCAAGAACCAATGAAGAATTAACAGCCATTGATACTTCAAGAATAGCCTTCAAATCAGTAGCTCGTGATTGAGATTCGTCGCGTGAACTATCAATCCGAGGATTAGTATCGGCTACTTCGTTAAGTGTTGCCTCAAGATCAGCCAATACATCCATTGGCTCAGATGTTGAAGTTTGATTATTTCCCTGCGTGTCTGATACAATCTTGCTTTTATCCATATACTTAGCAATGCCTTAAGTTTGAAATTCTCAAAAGCGCATAATTTATCTACTTCTCTTATCTAAATGTATCGGAATAAATTGGGTTAGATTAACTTAGAAACATTGGTGAAATAAGGAATATTACTTGATTACTTCAAGATCAGAAATCTTAAAAGGTACTGATGATACCGTATTTTCTTCTCGTCCATAACTGGTAAATTCAAGAAATTGACGGAAAAGATACTTAACCGGAGATCCGTTTTTTTCGTTTTCAGAAGATATTAAGTTTAAGGTAGTCAATGCAATAGAACTTGTTTTAAGTTCGATTTTATACCTATTTTCATTGTTGAGATTATCAGATTTTATGAGATTTACTTCGATAGAATCAGCTAAATATTGATGGAGTTTTGCCAAAGAAGAAAACCTTAAGTCAGAAAGAGAAGTATCAATGGGGAAATGAGTTAGAGAATATTCTTTTGTTAATAGTCGATATCCAATTGCAAATGCCTCTGTTTTCTGTACAATTTGAACTGCTCCCCAAATATGCCTGGGACGTAAAAGAGTGACCTGGTATTCCAAAGCATAGTTGATACCATCTCTTAAAAGATTTGTTTTTTCACTATTTATAAATGAAGACAAATCCGGATGAATCACAATGGAACTATCATAAATAAAAATATCAAATTGATATTCCTGATTCTGAGCAAAAGCAGGTTCAATAAATACTAACATCATAATAGCAGTTATTACTATTATGATATTAGTAACATTAAAAAAACATTCTTTATATTTCATTTAAAAAACATGATCAAATCTTACATGAATCCGAGGATCATCATCAAAGGAACGATCAAGGCGCTTGGAGAGACTTATCCGAAAATCTTTACCAATATGCAAAGCTAATCCAAGTGAATTTTTAACTTCGGTTTTAGAATCAAACATCTTTTCATCAGAGACCTGACCTGCATCCCAGATTATCGAGGCTCCAAAATCAGTCTTAGGGAAATTGACCCGATATTCAAGATTCATCATCCAAAATTTATTACCACTTAATTCTTTGTATTTATAACCACGCAATGTCCCGATGCCACCTAAGTAAAACTTTTTGTACATTGGCAGATAGCCCTTGCTATCCCCAAATATTACTCTGGCCATCAGCATAACATTTTTATGTATTTTTTGGTATCTTCTAACCGAAAGCTTATATTTCTTATAATCAAAATCAGAGCCGAGATCTGGATTTGACCATTCGATTGAGCCAGTGATATGCCAGGCAGAATTGGATAGAGGATCTTCCGGGTCAAGAGTATTATAATCAATAGTTGTTTGTATCGTAGCATTAGTTGTTGTATTTATTTCATAAGCAAGGCTATCCTTTGACGTCAAACTATCATTAGAATCAGGGAGACTATCTACCGAGCTGAAATTATCACGAAATAATTTATTGCCGCCAAACATTGACCACAAATGCGGTTGAGCTTCAAACCATTTAGTCTCTTCATTTGAGTAAGTAGTTTTGAATGTGATTTTATCAATTGGTTTAAAACTCAAATATGCTGCTCCACCTTCGGATTCATAATAATCTTTAAAATCCTCAGTGGCAAACAGGGCAAAGACGGTGTTTTCCTCATTATCCAGAAGCCAGTCATCATCCGAAGAAAGGCGACGGAAATATGATCCTCCAACAGCAAGGGGCAGCTTTCTCCATAAAATTTGCTCGAGTCCAAATTCATAGCGAGAGCGTTCTGAGTTAAAGGCATATCCGCCCGATACCCAAACAGAGGGGAGAAGTGAATCTATATCCTTAAATTTCACTTTCAAATCAGGAGTAGCGCCATCAACTCTGTTATAATAAAAACAGCCATCAAGTGATAGCGATTTATCTTTTTCACCAAAGGTATGTTTTTTCTTTACCCTACGATCAGAACCAGAATAGATTTCGCCATATACGGAAGCATCCGATGCAATATCAACTCTTCCCTTGATAGAGGCGACATCCCCTCTTGCAACTGCACCGGGTCCTATATAGATTTCACCAAAGAGAGAGATGAGATCTTTGTTTGCCTCCCCATACATCTCAATACTACCCATGACAGAAAAAACTAAACCGCGAATGAACTGACCCTCCTCAACAATAATATCCTGGTCAAATGAAATCCTGTTTCCAACTCGGGTTCTTGCCGGTTTGTCAGAACCATTAATTCGAGAACGGAATGTTATGGTTGTGAGGTCTTCTTTGTCAGTGATTAATGCATCATATATTAAATTGTAGGGATATAATTCTCCTTTGATCAGCAATCCTTCAGGATTCAATGATATTATTTCACTGATCACAACTGAGCTGTCCCTGAATGATATAGCTTTCAAAGGATGAACGTATGTCACTTTAGATGAATCAGTACTAAATGAAGTGATTGATATATCAACTTTGTCGTAACTGATCTCAAAATAATTTTTATAGCGACTTAGTGATTTGTAACTACTGTAATCGTCTTCAGCAACTATTCCTGATGTTAACAACAATATCAGTATTGAAAAGGCTGCTGTTATAGTGCGTAATGATCTCAAATTCATTTCTTTACCTCCGTTTTTTATTATACATAACAGAAAGCGTGCCAGTAAAGATAAAACACTTTAAACAAAGGATTTAACAGAAGTTATACAAATTAATCGTGGTATATTCACACACCAATGCACAAATAATGTGTTAGATTTTTAATCCCCAGTCATTGATTTTTCGGGAAAGATTTGCGCGGTCGATTTTCAACTGCCGAGCCGCTTCAGAGATATTGCCCTTTGTTTTTCTGAGAGTATTTTTAATTAAGTGCATTTCAAAGATATTTAATTGATCGGAAAGGGAATCTGGTTTTGAATCTACAATGTTTGATTGCTTATCAAATGCCATCATCTCTGGCAAATCATTTATCCCAATCTGCTTGCCCTGATGAATAATCGAAAGACGTTCGATCAGGTTTTTTAATTGGCGAACATTTCCGGGATAATCAAGAGTTGTTAAAAAAGCTATCGCATCCGGAGATAGTTGAAGCTCATTTGAGGGATCATATTTTTTTAGAAACTCACCTATTAATAATGGGATGTCATCCTTGCGATCATTCAGGGAAGGTACTTCAATGTTAAATACAGAAATTCTATAAAACAAATCTTCACGGAATTTCTTCACTTCAATTAATTTTTCCAGATTCCTGTTCGTGGCACATATTACCCTGACATCAACATTTGTCATCTCAGTTGATCCCAGCTTTTCTACTTCTCCTGTTTCCAATACTCTTAACAGTTTTGCCTGGCATTCATAAGGAAGATCCCCGATTTCATCAAGAAAAATTGTTCCTCCATCTGCTATTGCAAATTTACCTGGGTAATTTTTGACAGCTCCGGTGAATGCTCCTTTAGTGTGGCCGAATAATTCCGATTCAAAAAGTGTTGAGGGGATGCCCGGGCAGTTGACTTTTACAAATGGCTTTTCTCTCCTCAAACTTTCAAGATATAATCTCATTGCTACTAATTCTTTACCGGTTCCATTTTCTCCTCTGATCAATACGGAAACATCCGTCGGAGCAGCTTGTGAAATTGTTGATAATAATTTTTTGACAGAAGGAGATTCGCCTATGATACACGAAGATTTATCAAGATCATTGACCATTAAGGAACGCTGTCGCTGAGCATGAGATAACATTAACCCGGACTTTATTCTGGTTAAGAGTCTTTCAGGGGGGACAGGTTTCTCAAGATAATCTGCAGCCCCTAATTTGACAGTTTCTAATGCTGTTGATATATCTGATTGTCCCGAGATTACTATTACCACTGGTGCTATCGGATCTTTTTTAACGGTTTTTAAAAAATCAATTCCTGATAATTTAGGCAAGTTCAAATCAAGTAAGATGAGATCAAATCTCTTTTTACTGTATATCTTCAAACCCTCTTCAGTGCTTGATGCCGAATTTACCGAATAGCCTTCGTCTTTTAACAGGGATGAAAAAGAGAATATAATATTTGGTTCATCATCAATAATTAATATTGTATCAGACATTATGTTCCTCTTTCGCTAATGGAATTCTTATTATGATGGTTGTGCCATTTCCTAATTCAGAATTTATTTCAAGGTGTCCATTTATCTCATTAATTGTTTTCTCAACGATAGCCAAACCTACACCGCTTCCGGATTGTTTGGTTGTATAGTAGGGCATTCTTGCTGATGCCAAAACATCATCAGACATTCCTTCACCTTCATCTTCAAGCGTAATTATTGCTTCATTGTTGTCTTTGGATAATGACAGCGTGATAAGATCATTTTTATCAGATGCTTCAATCGCATTCTTAAGAAGATTATGAATAGCTTCCCGAAAATAAGTATTATCCAATTGAACATCAATTTTTGAATCAGGAAGGTTTAGTTTAAAGGAATACGAGTTAAGTTGATCATGGTATAGTTCTGCTAATGATTTTAGTAATCCATTTAAGTCGATCAGTTCATGTTTCGGCTCAGGTAATTTAGCTAACATCGAAAATCTGTCAGCCAATTCTGTTAGATGTTTAATCTCTTCTGATACTGATTTGAGTTGATCTTTTATCTCTAATTGTAATGGATTCCCTGTCATCTTTTTTTCAATCTGATATAGGGAAACAAGAATAGGTTGAAGCGGGTTTTTTAATTCATGGGCAAAGCGACGGGCGATATGTCGCCAGGCTGCAACTCTTTCACTTTGTGTTAATCGGGCCGTTGTTTGTTCGAGCTTCTCGGCCATTTCATTGAAGTTTGAAATGAGGGAAACCATCTCTGACGACCCTGATAATTTCACCTGTTGTTTGAAATTACCTCTGGAGATCTCGTTGGCGGCTATAGCCATATCCACCAGTGGACGCGACATATTTTTGGAAATCTTTGAAGAAAAATAGTAAGCGCATAATATTGTTATAAAAGCCAAAATTATAAATAAAAATCCAATAAAGATTAAATATTTGTTATTAAGTTGTCGTGTTGATGTCAGTGCTGCTCGGGATGATTGATATGCCGTTATCAATGAAATATATTCATGATCATGCAGTATCCCGGCATATATTTTTTGGTTCTCAGATTTAATCAAAAAAGAATATTGATAAATAACGCTGTCTGTTTCAACCAAGCCGTTACCGCTTTGTTCTGAAGCATTAGGGAACCTGGATATTAATTCCTCAGATATATTCTGATCTCCTTTGATTATCTCTATCTCTGAATTTGATTTTATAAACAGGAAGTCAGCAAAAAGAGGTTTCGCCTCTGATTCGTTAAGGTAAGTATAAATATCATTTTCTAAGTATTCAAAATATTTATTGTGATTATATTCTGTTAATCTCAGAAAATAATCACTTTGATCACTTGTATCCAGCCATAGATTTTCAGTAGAGAGATAATATCCTGCAATGATTAATAATAATGATGGAAATATTGCAAATAGTAAGAGGAGTCTAAAAAGTCTTTTCCCAAATGAGGATTTCATTGTTCCTAATTATTTTGACGATATCGTCTGTTATAATCCGCCAGTGCCTGAATATGAGATTCGAATGCAATCTTATCAGGAAGATTATCAAAGCTGAAATAGCGTACCTCCTCGGCATCGTCATTGGCTTCCAATTTTCCGCCGATTACTTCTGCGATATACAATAACAGGATAGCATTGGCTCTGGGGTCATCATTGCCGGAATAGACATCAAAAAAATCACCAAGCTTAACATCCAAACCGGTCTCTTCTTTTACTTCTCTGATAGTTGTTTCTCTGGGATGTTCTCCCCATTCCATAAAGCCGGCCGGGAAACACCACCAGCCAATTTTTGGGGGATGGGCTCTTTTTACTAACAATATCTTATCATCCTGTACAATAAAAGCTCCGGCAGCAGGGATAGGATTTTGGTAAAATATATAATTACATTCCACATCAGTGCATGCCATGCGATATTGATTGTCAGTCAATTTTTTTTCAAGTATTTTTCCGCAAAGGGGACAGTATTGGAATCCACAAAATTTATTTTTTCGCTCGAACAGTTTTTCTTCATCAAAGTTCTTGAATTTATCAGACATTAGTTACCAGCCTGTTATTTGTTTTCAAAGAAATTATCGTGGTGTCATCACGGGGAGGATAAGTGTTATCATGCTTTTTAACTTCAATTAAAATATTATCCAGAATATCGGTAGCGCTCTGTTTTCGATACTGACATACAAGCTTTCTTAGGCGATCTTCGCCAAACTCTTTCTCATCTTTGTCCATTGCTTCGGAGAGACCATCGGTAAATAGAAAAAGGATATCATCCGAACCGAGTCGTATTGAAGTTGAGTTATATTCCATGTTAAGCAAGGCTCCAATTATTGGTCCTCCGGTGGTTAATAACTCCATATCCCCGTTGGAACGAGCCAGGATAGGATAATTGTGCCCGGCATTGCAATAATGAAACTCTCCCAGCTTAGTGTCAAGCTCGCCATAAAAGAGGGTGACATATTTTTCCGGTGAAGTAGCTTCAGCAACAAGCTGGTTCATATTTGTCATCATTTTTGCAATACGATTTCCATTGTTAACTTCACTATGAATAATCGCCTGAATCTGAGCTATCATCAGAGCAGCCGGCATCCCTTTGCCGGAGGCATCAGCGATAACAATTCCGATGCGGTTTTCCTCTATTTGAATAAAATCATAGAAATCTCCTCCTACTGTTCTGGATGGAGTAGAATGAACAGAAATAGAGAGTGCCTCAAGATCCGGTGGCGAAGATGGCAGTAGATCCAATTGAATCTGACGTGCCATAGAAACTTCTTCCTGAAGGCGGGTACGTTCCAGTGAATCGACATACAAGCGCGCATTGGTAAGGGCTGTCACCATCTGGTTGGATAAAACCCCAAGCAGATTGAAATCATCAGTTGAATAGCTATAACCAGCAACTTTATCGGTCAAGGCTAAAAATCCTAACATATGGTCAGCATCTTTCATTGGAAGAATCAACCGTACCTTTTGTTCCGTGAGGGTATTTGCTAAGTGGGAGTCAGCCATATAATCAGTGAGAGAAGAAATATTAGTTGGAGAATCAAGAAGATTTATTCCTCTGAGCATCAGGTCATCCCGATCCAATGCGACTCTTCGGGGGAAATCATCGCTTTGCAGAATAGCGTATTCATTGATCTCATCATCAAACAGTACAAAATATACTTTTTCCACTAATAATGATGTCTTTAAAGTTTCTTCAATAATTTGTCTTAGTTTTCTCGGATCGAATAATGAAATTACCTGGCGCGAGAAGCGTTCAATGATATTGCTATGATCGGTTCTGGTACGAATGAAAAGGGATCTTAGAATACTATCAATAAAACCGTTAATGGGTTGGAAAAGGAGTAATAACAGGATGATAAAAGCATAGCTGAGAACTTCCGACTGGGGTCCGAAAATTGGTTGTAAAATTGATTCTGATTTTAATACAAGAATGATATAAACTCCGACAAGCAATGCTGAAGTAATAGTATAGACAAAGGACTGACGGAATTTCAAGCGAACATCAAGTAATTGAAAACGGATAGTCGCATAGGCAAAGATGCCTGCTATTATAAGGCTGGATAGAATATATGTTACCGATAAAACCGTATCAGAGAAGAATTTTTGAAACAACATGCTTCCGAGAAAGGTAAGAGCATATATTCCAACACTGAATCTTATTCCATGAAATACAATCCGGGTTTGAGTAAGCAGACGCGGATTAGTTATAAGTTTTCGACTCGATTCAAGGAAATAAATGGCTGTAAGTATATACAGCGTATTCAATGTTCCAAATATGGCAATATGATAATTGCGTATAAAACTGATAATTAACAACAGGAATGAAAATAAATATGAAGCCGGAACCAGAATAACTTTGGAGATTCCTCCGGCATCAGGATCCACCGTAAACGAACTAAGGAAATCAGCAATCGTTGTAAAAAAGAGCATCAGCAGCAGATGCATCACCTGAGGAATAAAAATAAGATACCTCATACGGGGATGTCTGAATTCGCGAAGTCGATCTTCAGGGAAAATCCATGAAAAGAGCAAAAGCAGGGGGAAGAAAAATTCCCAGATATGCTGCAGGTTAAATAGGTTTGAATCTTTGAAGCCGATTGATGCCTGAGGGGATTGATATATAATTGAAGCGAGAGCCAGGAAAAGAGGACCCAATCCTGCCAACATAAGCATGGCACCGGTAACACGGTTTAACCTGTTTCCGAGATTATCACGCACAATGGTGATAGCAAGGAAAGAGAGAAATCCACCGGTGAAAATATAGATAACTATTTTTATCAGTTCATTGTCCATACTAACGGATCGCTAATAAAAAATTATTGTATAGTTTTCGTAATACTAATTGTTGTCCCGTGATCGGTAGTTTCAATGTCAACGCTGTCCATCAGGGACCGTACGATAAACAGGCCGCGGCCAACTTCTTTAAGAAGATTTTCATCCGCGAGTGGATCATCGAGTTCATCAGGGTTGAAACCACCCCCATTGTCAGTGACTGATATTTTTATTTTATTGTTTTGATAATCGATTGCAACTGTTACCGCCATGCCATTGTTTGCTTTTTGGCCATGAGTCACGGCATTATTTACCAGTTCTGAGACAGAAATAGCTATATCAGCAATAACCGAATCCTCAGTTTTATATTTCCTGAGAATATCTTCAAGAAAATTGTCAACATCAGCCAGGAACGTATGACTTGGGGGGATCTTAATCTGGTTCCCGCTGATTTCAGGCTTGTCCATATATTTATAATCTCCTAAAAAAATGGCAGGTCTGACTTAGGTCCTACCTGCCGTAACTTTTTCAAGTTCAGCTCTAACCATAGCTGCTTTTACTTAAAGGATTTGAGAGCATCATCAATTGTCTCAAATGAATCAAAAACCGGAGCCAATTTTGTTATAACCAGCAATGATTGTATTTTTTCAGTTACATTTGCCAGTTTAAGTTCTCCATCATTGTTGCGCAGAGTGGTCAATGTAGAAATTAGAATTCCCAGACCGGTGGAGTTCATCCAGTCCACCTGGGACAGATCTATGACTACCTGCTTTTTGCCGGCTTCAATTATCTCATGCAGCTTGTCATGCAGCAGGGTCGCATCCGGACCACCCATAATTTTACCTTTGGGCTCAAGAATGATAACCCCATCTTGTTCTCGATCGGACAATCTCATATTGTTGTCCCTACCTCCGATATTCTTTTATAGTTTATACGTTTATACCAATTTAATTGTTTCAGGCTGTGCCCTCGGCACACTTATTAACCTTCATTTAAGCAAGCATATTTTAGCCTAAAAGCTCCAATAATTAAAGAGTTTATTATTATACTCTAAGTCAAGGGTTTTTGGTAGCTTCTTTTTTGATTATTTGTGAGTTTGGACACCTCTAATGTGATTTACTCTCTTTCCGTTTTTATTATTTATATAGCATGGAAACGAAAATAATAAAAATTTTCAAACCAGAAAAGGGAAAGCCCCCCTCGACTAAAATGACCGATGACAACCGGGATTCCACCGCCTGTGTGGGGTTTCCCTCGCCGGCAGCCAATTATATGAAAAAAGGGCTCGATTTGAACGAATTTTTTATCAAACATCCCTCGGCCACTTTTTATATGCGGGTTACCGGTGATTCTATGTCAGGGGCAGGGATTCAATCTGAAGATATGCTAATCGTTGACCGTTCTGTCAAACCAACTGATGATAAAGTAGTGATTGCCATTCTCAATGGGGATTTTATGGTGCGAAGGCTTCGTTTGACAAAAAACAAAATCCGCCTGATGCCCGACAATGATAATTTTCAGCCCATCGAAATAAAAGAAGAGACCGATTTCCAGATATGGGGCGTGGTAACCGGTGTTATTCATGTTTTGTAAGTTTATAGCGTCAGGTCACATCCGCCTGGGCGGCCAAGACCTAACGCAACTTTGAGAAGGAAACAATGCCATTACCCCCTTTATATGCTCTGGTTGACTGCAATAATTTTTACGCCTCCTGTGAACGGCTTTTCCAGCCCAAGCTCGAAGGCAAGCCGATTATCGTTCTGTCCAACAACGATGGCTGTATTGTTGCCCGTTCCAACGAAGCCAAAGCGCTCGGTATCGGAATGGGGGAACCGTTTTTCAAGGCCAAAGATATTGTCAGGAAGAATAATGTCTATGTCTTCTCTTCCAATTACCGGCTCTATGGCGACTTGTCTCGCCGTGTCTTTGCTACGCTGGCCTGGTTCAGCCCGGAAGTAGAGTTTTATTCTATCGATGAAGCTTTTCTTAATCTGGCCGGATTTGATCGCGATATGGATATGGCCGCCTATGGCCGTAAGTTAAAAGACAAGGTTATGCAATGGGTGGGAATTCCGGTTTCGGTTGGGATTGCTCCCTCCAAGACGTTAGCCAAAGTTGCCACTCGCATTGCCAAAAAATCGGCCAAAGCCAACGGCGTGCTTCAGCTAACCAAACCAAAATATATTACCGCTGCTTTAGCCGCAACAGAGGTCGGGGATATCTGGGGGATAGGGAGAAAGCTGTCCAAAAAACTAAATGATCGCGGGGTAGAGAATGCTTTGCAGTTGAGCGAAGTGAGCGATCAGTGGATTCGCAAACTGATGGGTATTGTCGGCGTGCGATTGGTGCATGAACTTCAGGGAGTTTCCTGCTCGGAATTAAAATTTGCTCCTCATACAAAAAAAGGAATCACCTGTTCGCGTTCATTCGGAAGGGCAGTGACCACCCTCGAAGATATGCGCGAAGCGGTAGCTGCTTATATTTCAAGAGCGGCGGTGGAACTGCGTAAGCAGCGTTCATTAGTCAGACGGTTCACGGTTTACCTGATGACCAACCGCTACAAAGAGACCGATAAACAGCACAACGTGGAAAAACATATTAAACTGCCAGTCGCAACCAGCGATACCGGAGAGTTGATCCGTTATGCCACCATAGCGACTGAACAGATTTTCAAAAAAGGTTACCGTTATAAAAAAGCAGGGGTGATGTTTACCGATTTAGTTCCGGCCAATCAGCGTCAGGCCGATATGTTCGATACAAATGACAGGGACAACATGGATATATTGATGGCAACGCTTGATGAGGTCAACTCCAAAATGGGAGCGCGGACGCTTCAGTTTGCTACGCAGGGAACGACTAAACCGTGGAACATGAAATGCGAACTCCGCACCCCGAACTACACGACTAAATGGGATGAATTGTTGGAAGTCAATGCGGGGTAATTTCGAAAAAAATTAAACCATTCCGGTAGCTCACCGCTTGCGGTGAGTTTACTGTTCAAAATAATAAATTATATCTGTTTATTGAATAGAAATCCACTGAAAGCAGTGGGCTACCCAGTTGTCAGTTTTCGTAGGTCGGAACCCTTGTGGTTTCGACCTACAAATACATAACGAACTCACTAATCTTCGAAATTGACTCGGGGCATTAAAATTATTAAATAGGGGGAGATGAAAAGCAATGAATCGATATTAAACAAGATTATATATCTCGTTCTGGGGTGCTTCTTCTTATCTGGGATGACTGGGTTGATCTATGAGATCCTCTGGACTCGGATGGTGGTCAAGATTATCGGTTCGGCACCATTCGCAGTCAGTATTATCTTAACTGTATTCATGGGTGGGCTTGGACTTGGTAGTTATATCGCCAGTCGTCATATTGATAAAATCAAAGCACCGTTGGTGCTCTTACGGATATATGGTATACTTGAAATCGTGATCGGCATCTACAGCCTTGTTATCCCACTTTTACTGTTAGCATTCCGACCATTGTATGCCATGCTATACAATAGCCTATTTGAACATTTCATGATCTACAATCTTCTCACATTTATTGGCTGTGCAATTCTGTTTATTCTCCCTGTAATTTGTATGGGAGCTACATTGCCAATACTATGCCGTTTTTATGTAACCCGTCTTTCTCATCTTGGTACTAACGCCGGTCGACTCTATGGACTAAATACAATCGGGGCTGCTTTGGGAGCGTTGCTTTGTGGATTCTGGCTGATCAGTTCCTTTGGAATGTGGGGTGCTTTAGCAGTTGCTGTTGCATTAAATCTGCTGATTGGAATTATATGTATCATCACAGCGCTAAAAGCAAAAGTCCCCGCTGTACAATATGAATCCTCAACCAAAGAAATCTCATTAAATAAGAGTGTTACAAGGTATAATAAAAAAGTAGTTATCAGTGCCCTGTTCATTTTTGCTATTTCCGGATTTTGTTCGATGGCTCTCGAAGTTATCTGGACCAAACTTCTTGGATTAATTGTAGGGCCAACTACCTATTCTTTTACAATTGTATTGGTGACATTTATTTTCGGATTGGCATTAGGGAGTATCTTTTTTGGATGGCTGGCGGACAAAACCGGTAAACCATTTCGTATTTTAGTTATTACTCAGATTACCGCAGCAATATGTGCTTTAGGAATTAGTCAGCTACTTGGTAATAGCCAATTGTTTTTCGCAAAAGTAATTTCTGTATTTCAAAACGATTTCACTATGCTCAGTATCACCAATGCTTTCATTTTATTTGGGTTTATGATTATACCTACTCTCTGTCTCGGAGCTACATTCCCATTGGTAGGGAAGATCATTACTCAATCGGTTTCAAAAGTTGGGAAATCAATTGGATACGCCTACGCTATTAATACAATCGGTGCAGTATCAGGATCATTCTTTGCAGGGTTTGTTTTAGTTCCCCTGTTGGGAAAAGAAGACGGCATCAGTTTTATTGTTGCCTTGCAGCTTTTAACAACTCTGATTATTGCTGGTATTGTATACCTACGAAAACCAAAACGATTGATAGCGATTGCCATTCCTACTGTAGTTGCAATTGTATTAGCCTTCAGCTATCCAGCGTGGAATCATCAATTATTGGCTGAAGGGAAATATCATCGCTTCAACCAATTGGGGATTGATATAAAAGAATTAAGTTGGTGGAGTAGTCTTGCAAAGGGATCATCTCTATTAGAAGGGAAAGAACAGGGCGAACTTCTTTATTATGGGGAAGGGGTTGGCGGTTTTACAACTGTTTTAAAATTTACAGATATTCTTGGCAATGAAGAAATCTCCATGGCCAATAGCGGTAAGATAGAAGCCTCAACTCGTGGGGATATGAAAACTCAAACTTTATCTGCTCATTTCCCAATGCTCTTTCATCCCCATGCCAAAAAAGTTATGGTGCTTGGTTTGGCCAGTGGTATTACTGCCGGTGAAGTATTGTATTATCCAGTTGAACAACTCGATGTAGTTGATATAAACAAGCAGGTTGTAGAAGGTAGTGATTATTTTATTCCCTGGAACAATGATGTCCTCAAAGATCCTCGAACCAATATGATTATTCAGGATGGACGAGCGCATCTTGGGCTTACCGATAGAGAATACGATGTGATTATCTCTGAACCTTCCAATCCCTGGATGGCTGGTCTTGCAACTCTGTTTACCGAGGATTTTTTCACCTATGCCAAAGAAGGCTTAACTAATGAAGGAATATTTGTTCAGTTTATGCATTCTTACCAGATGGATTGGAAGACATTTGCTATGGTTGGCAGAACATTTAAAAAAGTTTTCCCCAATAGTCTTCTGCTTCAAACCAGTCCCACCGGTGCGGGTAATGATTATCTACTGGTAGGATTTAAGGGATCATCTTATGATATTAATGTAGCAGATATAAATATTAAATACTTAACCAAGTCTCCCAATATAAAACTATCAGATCCACGACTATTATATAGGCAAGTAGTTTCTGAAGATCTTGATAAACTTTTTGGAGATGGTTTAATTAATAATGATGATCATCCCCATTTGGAATTTGCCGCTCCAAAACTTATGCATTTTGGTGATCCTTCTATCAAGAAGAATTTACTAAAGAACAATTGGTATAGCAGTTCAACAACTGTGGCTTTAAAGGAAATTTATCTGGATGTCAGTTATCAGATAGCATTTGCAGAATATGCAGCTTCTTTGTTTGCTCCGTTTGTTGACCTGGTTGATATGGAAAAAGCTACCGACGAACAAAAAGATAAGTTTTATCAGTTAATTGATGATTACTGTTTAAATAATGCCATTGATCTTAAAGTAATCAAAAATGACAGCTTGAGAAAACGATGTCGCCAAAGACAGATCGAAGTAATTGAACAACGAATTGAAAATGTACCCGATCAGGCGGTAGTTTATTCTTATCTGGGTGATCTCTATGTGCAGGAGAATAATCTGAACAGCGCGGTATCGAACTATCAGAAATCACTTCTATTTGAAAAAAATAATTTTGAGACGAGACACAGTTTATGTATGTCACTGGGGCAACAGGGCAATTATGAACAAGCGGTGGAATGTTTCAAAGAAGCTCTTGAGTTAGAACCTGAGAATGCCGAAGTCTATCATAATCTGGGATTAACATTTGTAAGGTTAAACCAATTTGATAATGCTGTTTCCCAATATAACAAAGCAATAGAAATTCAACCAGATTTTGCCGAAGCGCACTGTAATCTTGGGGTTGTATTAATAGAGCAGAGTAAATTTGAAGAGGCAATAGAATCACTAACTCAGGCTATTCGTCTTAGACCCGATTTCCCCCGAGCAAAGAGAATGCTGAGCCGGGCTATGTCATTGAGGGAATAGGAATTACTCTATATAAAAAAAAGGCAGAACTGCTAAAGAGTTCTGCCCTACAAAAATCTATGAAAGCAACTATATTGCCTATGCTACAACCTTTTTTGTTGGGCGTTCTTCGACCGGTTTATACTCTAAAGCTTTAGTTGGGCAAAAACGAGCACAAGCTGGATCACCACTACAAAGATCACATTTTACAACCATGTTATGTTGAGCATCAAGAACACTGCATCCAAATGGGCAAGCAGAAATACAGGCCATGCACTTGACGCATTTATCCTGATTAAGCTCAATTGCTCCTGTCTCAGGATTACGACGCAAAGCATCAACTAAGCATGATTTCACACAAGCAGCATCATCGCATTGCAAACATGTCACGGGAACCCAGAGTTCATTGTGCCCACCCGCAAGAGCAAAGATTCTGGTTTGCCCAGGTTTGCCATTAACGGAATGATTAAACGAACAAGCCAGTTCACAAGTACGACAGCCGGTACAAAGATCAGGATTTACTACAAAACGGTTTTTCATTTGGCTGCCTCCCGATTCCATTGTGCTATTCGTCCCATTGTAAGAGCAGTCTCCTTCCGGTGACAGTCATCGCAGACATCAAAATAATCTCGCGGAATATCTCGATCCTTGCTAAGCTTATCAGCAAACTCGGTCGTTATCATCAATTTTCCACACTTGGAGCATTTAATTCGTTCAAACAGCTTACCCCAGATGTCACGGTTAACTCCACGATCGTTATAGAGAATATAATCAGTCGGACAACATTGAGCGCAGGCCAGACAACCAACACAATCAGGTGGAGCTTCATTGAGGGGAGGAGCTATAACTTTTCCATGTCCTCGACCAACGGTAGAAATTGCTGAGAATCCCATGTGATCACAAATCCGTGTACATAATGCACAGAGAATGCAATCATCACCCATTGGGACAGTTTCATAACTGGTTTTACTGACACCATGATCTGCGGCAAGTTTTTGGATTACTGCAGAATTAGGATGACGCGCCAGATAGAGATCCATCAGAGTCGTTCTGATTTCATTAACCATATCTGAGTGAGTCTGAACAATCAACCCATCAGCAGCAGGGTAGAGGCAGGAGGTAACATAGTTTTTCCAGCCATCCCATTCCTTTTTGGTAATCTCAACAGTGCAGAGCCGGCAGGAGCCAAAGGCTTCGACCGAATCGTGCTGGCATATAGCAGGGACTTCGATACCTTCTTTCTTGATAATATCAAGAAGCATCTCGCCTTCTTCGGCCATCACCACTCTGCCATTTATTGTAAGCTGAATCATCATAATCTCCTATATAACCTCAATAGCATCACGGGTACAAACAACTTTACAGGCACCGCATGAGGTACATTTGTCCTGATCAATTTTATGAAGTTTATTTATGGTGCCGGTAATAGCATCAAAAGCACAGACCGGTTTACAAGCAGTACAACCATCACAGTTTTCATCAACCACTACATATTTTATTAAAGCTCTACATACTTTGGCCGGGCATTTTTTATCCCTGATATGAGCCAGGTATTCTTCACGGAAGTATTTGATTGTACTGATGAATGGATTTGGTCCAGATTTCCCAAGACCGCAGAGGGAAGAAGTGATTATTACGTTGGAGAGTTTTTCCATCTTTTCCAAATCTTCTTCGGTTCCTTCGCCATCACAGATTTTTTCTGTCAAACCGTGAAGTTGATACAATCCTTCACGACAGGGGACACATTTTCCACAGGACTCTTCGATAAGGAAGTTCAGAAAATATTTGGCAACATCGACCACACAGGTTTGATCATCCATGACAATCATCCCGCCCGACCCCATCATAGAATCGGCTTCGGTCAAAGTGTCAAAATCAACTTGTAAATCAAGTTTATCTTCGGGCAGGCATCCACCTGATGGTCCACCAGTCTGAACAGCTTTGAATGGACGGTCATCAAGAATACCACCACCGATATCATAAATAATTTCCCTTAGGGTAGTTCCCATAGGTACTTCAATCAGACCGGTATTGCGAACTTTTCCAACTAATGAGAATGCTTTAGTGCCAGTGCTTTTTTTGGTTCCGATACCTGCAAACCATTTACCGCCCTTGTCAATAATAACCGGTACATTGGCATAGGATTCAACATTGTTTAAAACTGTCGGTTTGTCTTTGAGGCCTTTCAGAACGGATCTGACATATTTTGCTCTCGGCTCGCCAACTTCACCGGCAATCGATTTCATCAGAGCGGATGATTCACCACAAACAAAAGCACCACCCCCACGATTGATTTTCAATTCAAATGAATAACCGGATCCAAGTATATCTTCACCTAAGAATCCATACTCTATGGCCTGGTTTATTGCTAATTGCAGATTTTCTACAGCAAGTGGGTATTCTTCACGGACGTAAATATAACCTTCATGAGCGCCAACTGCAAAAGCAGCAATAGCCATCCCTTCCAAAACTGAATGCGGATCACCTTCCATAATGGAGCGATCCATAAAAGCACCCGGATCACCTTCATCGCCATTGCAGATTACATAGTGGGGGCTGTCTTCAGCTTTGGCACAGGTTGCCCACTTGCGTGCGGCAGGGAATCCAGCACCACCACGACCACGAAGACCAGATGTAGTTACTTCATCAATTATTTCCTCAGGCTTCATCTTAGTCATTGCTTTAACCAGCGCTTTATAACCGCCACTGGCTATGTAATCTTCGATTTTATACTGATCTATTTGTCCAAGATTGCGGAGTGCAATTCGTTGTTGATGTGAATAGAAGGGTATCTTTTCGTAGCTCTCAATTTTATGTCCATTACTCGGATCATCATATAGTAATTTCTTTACTGAATCATTCTTCTTAATAGAAGCATCAATGATACTTGCTACATCTTTGGGTTTTACTTTGACATAAAATGTCCCTTTGGGTTCAATGACTACGAGTGGACCCTGATCGCAGAAACCGTGACAACCAGTCTCTTTAAGAGCTTCAATTTTAAAGCCTTTGATTCTCTTTTTCTTGAGTACTTTTCTAAACTCTTCAACTATTTTAGCAGAACCATTGGCCAGACATCCAGGTCCGCAGCAGACCATAATTTTTTTGGTATGTTTTTGCTCAATAGTAATCAGCTCTTTACGAAGCTTGTTTAATTGAGAGGGTGATTTTATTTTCATTTCTTACCACCCTTCAAAATCTTCTTTGTGCCGCTGACTTTAACTGACCCGTGATATTCTTCATTGACAATCACTACCGGAGCCATCGCACAGGCGCCGACACAGTTGACCAGCTCGACTGTAAATTTAAGATCTTCGGTTGTCTCACCAGCTTTGATATTCAGTTTCGTTTCCAACTGTTCCAGAATTAGTCTGGCACCTCTGATATGGCAAGTAGTTCCCATACAGACACGAATAATTCTTTCACCTTTTGGTTTCAGGCTGAAGGCATTATAAAAAGTGGAAACAGAAAATACTTTGCTAAGAGGTACATCAAATGTTTCAGCCGTCTGTTTTAAAGCATCACAGGGGAGAAAGTTATATTCCTTTTGAATATCCTGCAAGACCGCAATCAAAGATTGTGAATTGCGGGGATACCGATCAAATATTTCAGGTAATTTACTTAAGTCGTGGTTCATACGGAGTCCTTCTGTCCGAGAGTTTCCAGGGCTAAATCATAACCTTCCTTGAGAACTCTTAAATTCAAATCCAGCATATCTTTTTTCTTACCCAATTTTTCTTTTAATGTTTCTGTAACCGTTTCTAGTTCAACAATTCCAGATGCGCCAATAAACGCACCCAGGATCGCTACATTGGTTGCCTTGGCATTGCCGGCCAATAATGCCATTTCATTGCCGGGAACCAAAAATTGTGTAAAATCTTTCCGGTCGCTAACTACGTCAATCAGAGAACTGTTTACAATAAATAATCCGCCTGGTTTAACAATTGGTCCAAACTTATCAAACGATGGCCTATTAAAAACACAAATACACTGAGGATTTGTGACAATAGGGGAACCAATTCGTTCATCAGAAATAACTACTGTACAATAAGCGGTTCCACCGCGCATCTCCGGACCATATGATGGTATCCAGGCTACCTGCTTATCTTCCTTAATACCCGAATAAGCTAACAGTTGTCCGGCCGTCATGATTCCCTGTCCACCAAATCCTGCAAAAGTTACTTCATATTGTCCCATTAGATTCCCTCCGATTTCGCAGGATCTTTGAAACACTTCAATTCATAATAGGGAACCATCTGTTCGGCTAACCATTTGGTAGCTTCCTCAGGAGTATTGCCCCAGTTCGTAGGGCAGGTGGATAAAACTTCAACCATCGAAAAACAACGTCCCTCAACCTGATATTTAAAGGCTTTATAAATTGCTTTTTTTGCATTAAGAATATGTTGTGGCGTATGAACAGATACACGTTCAATATAAGAGGGAGTAACCAGAGCTGATAAAAGTTCTGCCATTCTAATAGGATGACCCGCATGTGAGACATCTCTGCCCATTGGGGATGTTGTCGTGATTTGTTGCGGCATCGTAGTCGGAGCCATCTGGCCGCCAGTCATACCGTAAATAGCATTATTAACAAAAATAGTCGTAAATTTTTCACCACGATTGGCCGCATGAATAATTTCACCCATGCCAATCGAAGCCAGATCTCCATCGCCCTGATAAGTGAAAACGGTCATGTCTGGTCGCATACGTTTGAATCCGGTAGCCAAAGCAGGTGCCCGACCATGAGGGGCTTCCATAAAATCACAATTCAGATAATTATAAGCCAGTACTGAACATCCAACCGGAGCAACACCAACAGCATTATCACGCACTCCGAGTTCATCTAATGCTTCTGCTACAAGACGATGTATTATTCCATGTGTACAACCGGGACAATAATGGGTAACTGTATCATGCATTGCTTCCGGACGGGAAAATATCACATTAGGCTTATTTGACATTTTTCCCTCTTTTCTTTTTAGCGACAGATTTTGCTTTTTTCTTTGGTTTGATCAATTCCATCACTTTGGCTTTTACTTCATCTGGTGTTGGTACAATCCCACCAGTCCGACCGAAAAATTCAATCGGCTTTTTACCAAGAATAGATCTCTCCACATCCTCAAGCATTTGGGCTGTACTCATTTCAACAGTAAGGACTGTTTTAATATTTTTCTTAGTCGCTTCTTTTTTAAGTTCATTCATGGGGTAGGGGAAGAGGCTTATAGGCCGGAAGAGACCAACTGAGATCCCATCCGCTTCCAGTTCATCAATAACCGTTTGGCAGATACGCGCCATAGTACCATAAGAAACAATTAATATTTTATTCTTCGCATTGACTTTATAAAGCTCATAACGAACTTCATCTTTTTTCATTTTCTCGTATTTTTTATCAAGGAGCCAGGAATTATCTTCAAGCTGATTAGGATTAAGAAAGAGGGATTTAATAATTCTTGGCTTGCGATCCTTGGCTCCATTGCAAGCCCAATCGCTTTCAGCCGGGTTATTGCGCTTGATCTCTTTCTCTTCCGGAAACTCGACCGCTTCCATCATCTGGCCGATCATTCCATCGCCAATCAGCATAACCGGATTCATATATTTTTCTGCCAGATCAAATGAGAGCATCATCAAATCAACGGCTTCCTGGACAGTAGATGGTGCTAATACCAATAGACGGTAGTCGCCATGACCGCCTCCTTTTACAGACTGGAAGTAATCTGACTGGGCTGGAAGAATCCCGCCTAATCCCGGACCACCGCGCATAATGTTTACAATAACCGCAGGAAGATGAGCACCGGCCATGTATGATATGGATTCCTGCATCAGCGATATACCAGGGCTGGATGAAGTTGTGAAAACTCTTTTGCCTGTTGAAGCAGCGCCGAAAATCATATTTCCAACAGCAACTTCGCTTTCTCCTTGTAGAAAAACACCGCCAACTTCAGGCATTCTCTTTGTGAGATATTCAGCAACTTCCGATTGGGGAGTAATGGGATAACAGAAATATCCTTCGGCGCCAGCTCGGATAGCGGCCTCTGCAATCGCTTCATTACCTTTCATTAATACTCTTGCCATATAATAAACTTTCTCCGCTTTAATATTCTATCAGGGCAAATGTTGTCCCATGAGATACTACTTCGATTGCTACATCAGGACAGGTGATAGCACACAATTGGCAACCGATACATCGCGAGGGATCATGCACCTGTGCATAAAAATAACCGCGTACCGTTATGTCTTTTGACATTGATATTATGTTTTGCGGACAAGCGCGAGTACACAACTCGCACCCTTTACAATGATTTTTATCTATCCTAATTCCTGGCATTTATTATTCCTTAAATTGCTATATATTCTCTGAGCTGCTTCCTCTTTCCCAGGGTTTTAACAAAAGTCGGTCAAGGGAAAGAACAGGAACATTAATCTTACTAGAATCAATATTACATAATAATTTTTCTTCAACAGATATAAATGAAAATTTTAAGCCGGTGTTATCACATACCTCTGAAGTCAATTTGTAACCGCTAAAAATTGCTTCTTCATCTGTGTGCTCAACCAAATGTGTATTGGAAATAATACCTGTAAACTTAAGCCTGGAAGTATCTTCAATGGATTGCATCATTTTTTTACAGCCATTCAGGTCATTTGTAAAGGGTCGATTAGCATTTATTACAAGTAGCATTTCATAATCACCAGCAGGGAAAGCATCGGTTAAAGAACTAAGTACCCGCGAACCGGCATCATCGCCGCCAACATCAAGAATCAGAGTTCCTTCATAACCCTGAATTGCAGATTTAATTCTGGGAAGAATAATAGGCAGATCAGCATGGGTAAAGCTATCTTTGGGGTGAATTGAGTCAATTCCAAATTTTTCGAGTAATGCGGATGCTTCGCGTGATCGAAAATAAGGATTTACAATATCAAGATCAGCTATTGCTACCGATTTATTTTCTGTAGTTGCCAAAAAACGGGCCAAATTAACCGAAACTTCGGATTTACCGCTCCCATAGCCACCTACAATTACTATTATCCTCTTGGAAAAAGAAGGTGATTTGAAATGTTTTTCTGCACTTACCATTAACAATACTGCACCTTCTATATGCTAAATCTGCGAACAGATTGTACATTACAAGATATTATTGACCTTATTTGACTACTCAAATCCGGCTTTAGATAAATATCGGATACAAGAGGAATGAAGTCAAGAGTATTTGTGAAAATAATAACTTAATTATCGGTTTGACAGTTGGGTAATTCTCTATTATTTTGTTTCCTCCTTTAAGGTTATGATAAAGTTGACTTATTGGAATATTTTAAACTTATATATAATAAGGGTAAAAAATGTTTAAAAAGCTGCTGTTTTTATTTGCCTCAATTTGCTTACTCATAAGTTGTTCCTCTGATAAAAAAGAACAGACTCTTAAAGATGATCCGAATCTACCGGATGACCGCTATGAATCCTGGGTAACTTATTCTTATAATAATATCAAAGTATACTATCCCAAAGAACATCCGCTTGAAGAGAAGCTATTCGACATGGTCAGAATTTATAGTTCTATTCAGGAACAATCCTGTCGATTTTTTAGAATTGATGTACCGAGGGATACTCTAAGAATATTTTTCTATACTGGTTTTGGACAGGGTACAGAAATGACTGGAAAGGAATATCCATTTGGAACTAAGAATGCTATTCATTTCTGGATTCCAAGCTATTACGGTCCTTCCTATATCCAATATATCCTTCCAAAATGGCAAGCTAAAGAGCCAAAACACCAATTCCTCAAACATGGTCTTATTGCTATGCTCGATTTTTCCGGTAAGAACTGGCATAATGTTACAAGTCGTTTTGTAGGGACCGATAGATTTGTTTCCCTTGAAGAATTAGCTTATGATACTACCATCAATAGCGATTCTGAAAGAGATCAATCGGCCGAAGCATCATCATTTGTAGATTATATCGTTTATACTTATGGGTTCAATAAATTTGAAGAGTTATATCTGACTGACAAATCATTTGATGTGGCAATTACTGAGCTGTATGATGTTTCTGTTGATAGTTTGCAAACCTTATGGCTCCAAATGGCCGAAAAAATGGCGGTTGTTGATACTGCAAAAACGAATAATACGATTATTAAATAAACGAGGTCTAAATGTCTGAAGAAAAATGGAAAACAGGGATTACCGATATTGGTCCAGGGAAAATAAATGTTCGCGGGTACAAAATCACCGACATTATGGAAAAACTATCCTATGCAGAGACAGTATTTTTAATTTTAAAAGGTGAACTTCCGAGTAAAGCAGAAGCAGAATTGATGAATGCTATTTTGGTTGCCTCAATTGATCATGGGGCATCACCGCCTTCGGTATTGGGAAGCAGAACAGTAATGTCTGGCGGCAACTCTCTTAATGCTGCCATAGCAGGGGGAGTTCTTGTTATCGGGGATACTCATGGTGGTGCTATTGAACAATCTGCCAAAATTATGCAGGAATGGGTCAAGAAGGATAAAGATGCTGAATCTACTGCTACTGAAATATTGGTTTGGTTAAAAGAAAATAAAAGAAGAATGCCAGGATTTGGACATCGCATTCACAAAGTAGATCCCCGTACCGCCAAGCTTTTTGAAATTGCAGCAAAACATGGCTACAGTGGGAAACATATTGAATTGTGCAAAGCTATCGAAAAGGCGATGGAAGAAAAACTGGGCAGGAAACTTCCGATCAACGTCGATGGAGCCATCGCAGCAGTGATATCTGATATGGGTTTTGACTGGCGCTTAGGCAAAGGTTTCTTTATTATCTCTCGTGTACCTGGATTGCTGGCGCATACATATGAAGAAATGACACGTGAACGCCCAATGCGAAAACTCGGACCTATGCCTTTTGAATACGATGGACCCGAGGAAAGAGAAATTTAGTTTTTTAAATTAGTGGAGATTTTGAATAGAAAGTTATTTCCAAAATATTAGTGACATAATCGGCATCATTGGTGTTGCTTTAATTATTATTACCTACCTAATGTTACAGTTGGGTAAATTAAAAACATCAAATATATGGTATTCCATTTTGAATCTGATAGGGGCAGTGTTAATATTAATCTCGCTCTTTTACAATTGGAATACTTCGGCTGTCATAATAGAAATATTCTGGATACTGATTAGTCTCTATGGGCTATATAAAGCACTTGTTAAGGATAGGCAGAACTAAAGTGAAGCAAATTCAAGAATACAATTTTCGACTTAAATTAGTAGGGCAGGATCCCATAGCGATCCTGCCATTATTGATCACTTTAATTTTGTGTATGACACTCTTCTGCTCTAAATCGACTGACCCAACTGATACAGGACGAATAAAAAACTACACTTTTGAAATTGTAAACACCTACCCCCATGATGCCGAGGCTTTCACCCAGGGACTTATATACAATGATGACAATCTCTATGAAGGAACCGGACTCAGAGGAGAATCAACATTACGGTTTGTTGATCTTGAAACCGGAACTGTGTTACGTCAAAGGAATATCGGGCAGTCATCAACAGGAAACTATTTTGGCGAGGGCGTAACAATATTCAGAGATACAATTTATCAACTGACCTGGAAAGGCTTTATTGGATTTAAATATAACAAAGATACTTTTGATTCATTGGGCGAATTCAGTTATTCCACTCAGGGATGGGGCTTAACTCATGATGGAACCAACCTCATAATGTCTGACGGCACACATAGTGTGTATTTCTTAGATCCTTCAGATTTCAGGGTTGTTAAAATAATCGAAGTAACTGACACTGCCGGTCCGGTCATAAGGCTAAACGAGCTTGAATATATCAATGGTGAGATTTATGCCAATGTCTGGCTAACATATAAGATTGCCCGTATATCACCAACGACAGGGAAAGTGACGGGGTGGATTGATCTTACTGGGATTACTCCTGTGACACCATCGATGGATGTTTTGAATGGCATTGCATACGATGAAGCGACTGACCGCTTGTTTGTCACGGGAAAACTATGGCCCAATCTTTTTGAAATAAACCTGATTGAAGTTAATTAAAGCATACTTATGAAACAATTTGATGTCATTATAATTGGTGGAGGAGCAGCCGGGTTATTGGCTGCCGGACAAGCTGCAAAAAAGGGTGCTAAAGTTCTCATTATTGAAAAAATGGAACAGTCGGGACGCAAATTAAGCATCACTGGTAAGGGGAGATGCAACCTGACAAATACCGCCCCTGTTGCTGAGTTTATTAACAGGTTTGGAAAAAACGGCAAATTTCTCAGGCAAGCTTTTGCCCGTTTTTTCTCAGATGACTTAGTGAAATTATTAAACAGACTTGGTGTTGAAACGAATATTGAGCGAGGGGGAAGAATCTTCCCGGTAAACAATGATGCGAAAAAAGTTGTCAAAGCATTGGTTAAATGGGTGAAAGATTCCGGAGTAACAATTTGGAATGACAATGAAGCTGTTAAGCTTTTAACAAAAAGTAATAAAATAACCGGCATTAAATTAAAAGATGGCCGTTCTTTGCCATGCCATAAAATCATCATTGCAACTGGGGGAGCTTCCTACCCTGCGACAGGATCAACCGGAGCAGGTTATAGGTTGGCAGGTTCAGTCGGGCATAAAATAATTCCGATCCATCCGGCTTTGGTACCTCTGGAAACAGAAGGAAGAACTGCCAAAAAATTAATGGGATTGAGTTTAAAAAATGTATCTGTTAAAGTAATAATTGATGGTAAAAAGCAACGAGAAGAATTCGGAGAGATGCTCTTTACTCATTTCGGGCTATCCGGACCCGTTATCCTGACAATGAGCAGATTTGTTGTTAATTCTTTACATGATAAGAAAGAAGTGATTATATCAATTGATCTGAAGCCAGCTCTCGATGACTCAAAACTTGATGCGAGGCTATTGAGAGATTTCAAAGAGAATGGAAAACAGGAATTTCACTCTATTCTAAAGGGTCTACTGCCAAGAAAAATGATACCGGTCTGTATCAATGAAATTGGAATGGCACCAGATAAAACCGGTAATCATATTACTGCTCAGGAAAGAAAAAAACTTCGCCTCTGGCTCAAGGATTTCCGCTTAAATGTAAACGGGCACCGTTCATTTTATGAAGCGATTGTTACTGCCGGGGGAGTCTCCACCAAAGAGATAAATCCCAAAACGATGGAATCAAAATTAGTCAGGGGATTATTTCTAGCCGGTGAAGTTATAGATATTGATGGTGAAACCGGAGGGTATAATCTGCAAGCTGCTTTTTCAACCGGATGGTTAGCCGGGAATTCAATTTAGGCGTATTTAGTAACAAAAATTAAACCATTATATTCTATTAAATAGGTAATACTTTTTCTGTCTCTTTATATTTTCTGAAAAGATATGTCAGATTTATAAACAACAATAATGAAAATAGAAAAATGTTACAGTGAATAATAAAAAAA